>Ga0208919_1001472_pt1 | contig 13534 bp, 25 predicted proteins | sample 4_EtaG_FD_184076 | JGI IMG/M metagenome (GOLD analysis project Ga0208919, IMG submission 184076) | Marine viral communities from the Subarctic Pacific Ocean - 4_ETSP_OMZ_AT15127 metaG (SPAdes) (version 3) | ecosystem: Environmental > Aquatic > Marine > Oceanic | place: Pacific Ocean | collected...
GGAGGTGGAAAAATTCCAGGAGCCATGGATAGACTCTGTAATTGCCAAGGTACACTAAAGGACTGTGAACTAGTATCTCGCCTACATAATGGTGGTTCTATAGCAGGTAATTATGGGGATCTTAGAGGCCCCAAAACTAATTCTAGTTCCTTGGAGAGGTGGGATAACACCACTAATTATTGGAATAAGATAAAAGGGATTTTAAAGCCCGTAGGTAAGTAACATGTATGAGTATGCAGTTAAAGAAGTAGTTAAAGTTGTAGATGGAGACACAGTAGATGTTATCGTTGATCTAGGTTTCGACATATTGCATAAAACAAGAGTTAGACTCTACGGTATAAATACACCAGAGACTAGGACAAGAGACCTAGAAGAAAAAGCTAGAGGATTGATGGCAAAGGAAAGACTAATAGAATTAATACCATCACATCTATTAAATAACCTAGATGAAGATATGTATCCAAGACCATCCTCTCTATTGCTAAGCACTAAAGAGAAAGGTAAGTTTGGAAGATACCTAGGTACATTTTACAAGGCCTACTGGGATTCAGATAAAGAAGAATACATTAAACTTAACCTAAACGAAACTCTAGTTGAAGAAGGACACGCAACAGAATATTTCGGCGGTAAGAGATAATTATGAGTTATAGCAGTTTCAGTGCTGGCCGTGTGGACGATGTTGCCGAACAGAAGGGTAAAGATTGTTATGAAATCTTCTTAGCTTTTGTTCCTACTGAGTGGGAACCATTATTGGGGGCAAAGGACAAGGCTAAGTCTTGGAAAGTTGGGACATCCTTGGTCATGAGCGTGATAGCGGGGTTCTTGGGAAAGCCAAAAGTAGATGGTCATATTATAAAAATGTGTAAGTGTCTGAGTTGGTTAGAAACTCAAGCGTTGGCAGTTATCTTGAGAAAGAATGGCATAGACATGGATGTTGGTAAGTGGGACGGGTTAGACGCACCAATATATTCCTATGCCTCCCTAAAACTGAACTGTAAAGACCATAGTGGGGGATTCTTGGGCATGGGAGTTACTAAGAAATGTGGAACTGGATCAAAATGTAATTGTGCGGATTACACTAGTGTTGATTTAAGAGGTCTTACTGAGAAAACTAAAAAGTATACAGCCTCGGATGGTAGTAAAATTACCGTTGGGCCTTCCACTGATTTTAAAACGGTTATAGCCAAGATCGTAGAGTATGAACGCAGGGTAATGCCGCTAGATTGCGCTAATGGAGATGATCCTGATGCTATTATTGTGCGTAGTCCAGGAGGGAAGAGATAATGTCTACTTTTAAGGGTATGAAGATTGGGGATCCTACGTTCCAGAGTATGGGGAGTCGTAAACAACAAAGCTATACTACTAGTACCCCTGTTCCTGGACTTGGAGTAGGAAGAGCAGATGAGTGCTTAAAAATTTCAATAACCCTATACGCTGCCTATGACGCTGTTATTAATAGCTACGAGGGCAGACCCCAAATAGAATCAACAGTCTCATATAGTATTAATTACGACAGTAAAATTGTAAGGGGATCATGCAAGGAGGAAGATTCTTTTTATCCTAAAGTTTTATTAAATAGTAATAGTCCAACTGGATGGGGAACTCAGGGCACCTTAGTCTTCTGCGCTCCTGCCGTGCTTACTATTCCCATGGATGATGTATTACAGCATTTACGAAATTTCAATACTCCTTTCCCCTCAGACTCAGCCTTTTTTACAAATTATGATTTTATAGTTAACGATGCTAAGTCTTCTGTAATATTCGACTCCGAAGTGGGTAGTGCAATCACTTGTGCTAACAAGAACTCATGGATTGTTAATCCAAAAAAGGCTTTACACCAACCTCCAGGATTTAACCCACTAACAAACCGCGATCACCTTCCTGATACGGTCTTATTTCAAATATTACGTGATTCTCAAGCTCCCGCGACCTCTAAACATAACTCCATATTTAACTATTGTGATTCTTTTAATAGAGCTTTTATACAAGGACCAGGAGGTACTATCTCAACAGAACCTGATGAGAGAAAGCTTGTATGGAAAGGAGGTCCTAAAAAGTTTGAAGAGGCAATGCAGAAAATTTTCGGGGGATGGTCCATATGGACTATACAAATTCTGCTTAGAGGTATAGTACACGGCAAATCCTGTCCATGATTACAAGATGAGAAATTCTTCGCGTGAGAATGATGATAAATGCTATAAGAAAGCATTACTAGGTAAGTACTTCTGTCCTAACTGTAAGCAATCAGAGTATGTACCAGATCCCTTTGAAGGAGTGCATTGCCTATTATGTGCATATAAACCAGGACAGGTAATAGACGGTAAATTAAATACTAACAGGGCGTTAGTAAAACTAGGCGGTAATTTGAGCGAAGAATTGTAGCAATAGACTTGACCAGACTCAAGAGCTATGGTAAGATAAACTACATGAATATCTTCTACTTACATGAGAACGCCATCACAGCAGCCAGGATGTACTGCGATAAACACGTAGTAAAAATGATCCTAGAGACTGCTCAGCTACTGTGTACAGCACACCACGAATCAGGCTCAGCCATTGAGGGTATGTATAAAGCTACACATAAGAACCACCCTTCCGCCAAGTGGGTAAGGGAATCAGTAACACACTACGTCTGGACAGTTAATTTATTTTTGGCTCTACTCAGTGAGTATACTCATAGAAGAGACAGAGTACATAAGACATCAGAATTAGTAGGACTATTACTAAGCCCACCTCCATGTATACCATATAAAGAATTCACACCTCCTCCTCAATGTATGCCAGACGAGTATAAAGACACTGATACAGTAACTGCATATAGGAACTACTACATGGGAGACAAGAGTAGTATAGCAACATGGTCATGGGGTAGAGACAAGCCTGATTGGTATGTGTTGAAACAGGAATTAAGTATGTAAATAATGGCAATAATGAGGTAAAATGGATTGCATCTGGGGCAATCGTATAATTACAATATTATGCCAATTGTTGTGTAGATTGGAATAGATTGATAGTAATGTGATTTATTAGGTATTGTATAGTGTTGACTTTAGAATAATAGAAAAGAGACTACTATCAAAATAAGTTCTTGCTTCGGCCATTTAAATAAAATTTCAATAAAGGAGACCCACAAGGAAGAAAAGTCAAACCCTATAAGACCGCCCTTTGTAGAAAAGTCAAACCTATAGGAAACCACTCCTACCGTATAGTATTGAAATAAGAATACTAGTGGGTGGGGGTAAAAGTCAAATTATGGGGGGTTTTCGGAATTCCCATACGCCTATATGTAAACAGAACAATATTTAAATTTAAATAGATAGGACAAGGGGTAAAAGTCAAATTAGACTAATTTCCACCTTTAATCGGATCTATTTAAATTTAAATATTGTTCTGTGTGTATACGCAGAATAGGGCATAGCCTGACCTACTAAAAGTCAAACTATGCCCTAACTAGATTTTATTTAAATTTGTGTGGAACCCTCACCCTCAGCCATAGCTATAGGGTCTCCGTAGCATTCAATTTCCACGGGGTCAGGATAATCAATGTCATCCTGCATATTAGCATCGAAAGTCAACCGAAGCTCTCTTTCCTCATTTACTATATCAAGAGCTTCCTGCTCGGAATCTGCCTGGATATAATCCTTGAACGTGTGTATTTCTTTATATGTTACTTTATAGATCATAGAAGTCAAATATTCTCCTGTTGTATTATACCACAATGATAAGGTGGTGTCAACTCTGGTCTTCGATTTGGTGAATAATTCCCCTGAGGATTGCATCCTCGATCGTGGAAGAATCTAATTCCCCCCTATTGAGATATTCTACCAGAAATTCAATTTCTGCGTCATCTAAGATTATTTTATATTCCATTATTTTTTCTCCTGGGTCAATACCTCATCCTCACATTGATTACACCAAGTATAATCTTGCCAGACAAAATCATCTAGCTTAGGATCTTCTTTAGAATTAGGATCTAGCATTATACTAGCTTCCTGCTTTATATCCTCACTACCACATGTATCGCATACTATCATAATCTCTCCTCATTTTACATGAAACACAGCAAGAATAAAAGTTATATCCTTTTTCCACTTTTATCTTGACAACACCAGCGGAATCATTTTTTCCGCAATAGTGACATTTTATAATCAATTTTACCATGGACCCCACCATTGTTCCTCGTCTGAATCTAATTGAAAGTTTATAAGGGTTTCCACCCTTTCGTTATTTTTAGGGTGATGGATGTCTTGCTCAAATGCAAGGCCTACCAAATCAATTTTCTTAGCCTTTATAGCCTTTTTTATATAATCCATAGCCGCCTCCCTAGATGTAGCAAATAGGGGCGGGACCTCAATTTCTAGGAAAGAGGTGTAGGATTCAGTCCACGTAACAGGGATTGACATATGGGGTTCCATCATTCCTAGAGTATAGCAAAATAAGGGAGGCGGATCAAAGCATATAACTATATTTTTTTGCCGCCCGATATAAACGCAAGACCCTTGTTTCCAAGGGTTTACGTCCTAGTGTGTAGGATATGCGACAACCTGCACAGAATTATCCCAGCACGCCCTACAATCCCCGCAGACATTGCCCTGTGTGTAGGCTGGACAAATACTAACGTCAGACCCTCGCAATGCCTCTACGTTATCGGATACCATGCTACTGGTCATTTTACTGAGATGCATAGCGGGAGCGTGTTGGTTCTTCATTGGAACTGATACACGTATATTGAGGTTTGAGGGCGTATCTAGTTCTTTGCGGATTAGTGCATATTCCTTTGTGGGGAGCCAATGCTTTGTATTTGGTGTGCGCCTAACAACCTCCAGAATATTATCCAAGTGGGTTTTGCTTTGAAGATCTCCAGAATCATGCCAGCGGAAATAGTCGGGGCTTTGTTTATTTATTAGCACAACCATAGCGGCGACCCATTGCGGGTGATATAGGTTTGATAGGCGTTTGGCCTGAGCTTTCTTTACATTGGAGAACAGATAGCGACCCTTTCGAGCGTAACAACCAGAACAGACAGAATCATCCTTTTCCGCAAGAATAGATCCAACTTTGCAATTGAAGGCCGACAAATTGAAAGCCCGCCCAGGCATCTTGGAAGGATTAGAAAGGCCGCCCGTGATTTGGTTCGCTTCTTTGATCAACATGCTTTGAGTATAGCAAAATCCCGAGATGCGTGCAAGTATACTATGAATAAAATTTTCGCCGCCCGCCGTAGGCGCAAGTCCCTTGTTTCCAAGGGTTTATAAAAGAGGTGGAAGATGCCCGTGACCTCATTGTTGCCGATCGTTCCCATCGAAGGTCCGATGTCGGATCGAAACGAAGGCTGGTGCAATACTTCCACCTCAGAATATAAAAGAGGAGCGTCCCGTGCCACAGACCAAGCCGTGCATCGTCTTACCGATGATGTCACCACGTATCAAGTTCCTTTCGACAACCGAAGGGGTGCAAAGAAGGCACATCGTAATGTATCGGACTCCTCAGAATATAAAATCCCCAGCGGCCAAGGGCCGTCTGTCCCCTCATTAGGAAAGTCGCTATTGAGGGCGAGCGCATACCGATGCACCGCTGGGGAAAGTTGCTAGGCTCCCATTTCCTTCTCTTGCCAGGGCAGTAACCCTGTGCGCTTCTGGTGTGCTAATGCCTCACGGACACCCTGGCGAACACCGCGAGCGATGTGATACCTGCTGTAGGTTTCCGTGCTGTAATCATAACGCTTGTTATACAGCGGGACGATGTAGCGACGGCGACCAGAATGCAGGACCTTACCGCCACGGTCCATGATAAACCAAGACGGGGCCGCTTGCTGAATGTGGCCGAACCACCCCATCACGAAGTTTCCAGTTGTGCGAACAACGTGGACACGATTATCTAAAATGTATTCTTGCATTGGATTATGCACCCGCCTCATTTTCGGGCATGTCGAAGGAAACCGTTTCCTTCTTGTTATAGTTGATACGAGCAGATTTGGACTGCTCTACGATAAGTTCAAACTGAGGAAACTCCTCAGCGTTGATGTTAGCATATACTGCAACATCGGCAGAATCAAGGGATTCCCCATCGGCAAGCTGGGAAGAAAGCTCAGAGAGGCCGTATTCCAAGCGTTCGATCTGCTCGGTGAGGGCCTGGGTCTGTGCGTCGTTCAAGTCGGACTCCGCTTGGATCTGAGCGATCCACAATTCATGTTTGCGGAGGCGATTATCGAAAGATTGTGGGCCGCTGCGCTTGCGTGACAATGCTGTGCGGTTATCCTTTGCCTCCTCTATCTTTGATACGATAGGGGCCAAAGTTGGATTGGACTTTGCTTCGTCCATACGGGCGGCAGATTCGGCCTTTTCTAGCTTCGCACGAAGGTCGGCGGCTGTTTCTGCGGCGGTCTTACGGGTTCTAGTCATAGCTATCGGTCCTATATTAGGGTGATTTTTGTTGCCTCTGATGAGGCGTGAGAGTTGAGTATACACTAATTTGTTCGGCTCTGCAAAGGGTTATTCTCTGACAAAGGGTAGAAAACTTGAAGTATCCTAAGTGCCTGTAAACAAGGGACTTGCGATGATTGCGGGCGGTGGGTGGAAAAGTCAAACTATAGAAAAAAAAGGCCCCCTACCATATAGGTAAGGGACCCTATAAGCTATAAGAAAGTCAAACGGACCAACGTTCGATAGTTCCCCAGGCAGACATATAGTCTCCGCTTTCTCATATGGTCATGCTTTGGTGTATATAAAAGTCAAATGGAGGCCCCTTATTATAGAGGGGGGAGTAGGAAAAGTCAAACTAGAATAGAATATCCCTTTCTATTTTCATGCCCAAGGGTAGCTTTATAGACTCTAGTTCTGATAGGTAGAAATATCCCCATTCTCTCTCCAATAAGTCAACTTCTCCGAAAAACTTATAATCGTCGCCTACCTGCTCACCCTCGCAAACTAACCACGTTCCTCTCCCTATAGGATTGAAGAACTTGCAAATAAATTCTTTATCCTCCAAGGGAACTTCCTCAGTGGAGTATAGGGGTGGGATTTTGTTTTTTATTTCTTTTGTTAGTAATTGCATAAGTTTAGAAATTGGCTGTCCAGACGTAGATTGTAAAGATAACGGCTACACACAATAGTATAGCACAAACGACCTCAAGACCGAGGACTATATGCTCTAATTTTATCACCCGTCATCCTCCCCTAGGAAGGTATCTTCCACTATATACTTGGCCCATTCCTCTGGGGTCGCGCCCGTCATAAGGAATTCACGCTGGTCGGCGCTCAGGTGTGGAAAGGCTTCCTGGATCAATTTACCTTCCATCCAAGAATTTAGCTGTTCCTGGGTAATGGGAAGATCCAAGGTGCGAGAGATGCCGGAAAATTGAGATACGCGGGATACTAGCATAATGTGATTATAGCATACGGGAGGGGGCATATTCAAGGGTAGTATCTAAAAAGCTGTAAGTGCCTGTAAACAAATGACTTAGGTTTTTCCGCCGCCGAAGATAAACGCAAATCCCTTATTTACAGGGACTTACGCCATACCCTACTTTAGTATTTCGTCTAAAGTTTCTATGATGTCCTGAGAGACATAATCCACTGGAAGAGAGGAAACGTATGCGATCACGCGAGAGAACTTCAACGGAGTAATGTAGCCCTCAACCTGATTAGACAGAACGTATCTAGGCAGCTTACGATCCTCATCCCGAATCACTGCAATTTCGCAGTCCTTTGACTCCCAGGGCTTGTCCACTACTTTCCCAGAGCTTAGTTGATTCTCGCAGTAATGCATAGCGCCCGTACCGATAGAGACAGTATAGCCATTGGGAAAGGTAACCTTGAAACCGTCGTTTCGTGTTTGAAACGTCATGTTATTTTCCTTCTAGGTAGAACTCTATAAGTTGTAGGTCCGTTATGTCTTGCTCAATTTCCTCTTGTAGTGCCGCAATTGCGTGGGCTAGAGCTTCCATATCCTGCTCTAAGGTTTCTAGCTCCCTATCGAGTTGGGTTTGTGCTGGCTGGTTCGCCTGGATTTCGTCCCAGATGCAGGATTTCATAGTTAGGCACCCTAACACGAAAAACAAAAGGATTGCAGAAAACCAGACATGTTCCCGATTCAATTGGTTCAATTTTCTCATTTTTCTTCCCCGAGGCTAATCATCCAAAACGAAACACTAAATATAACCGTATAGGCTAATCCTTTCCACGGTATACCTAGAAAATGGTCCACACCTAGACACTACACTATTTTGCTGAGGTTTACAAAGCATATAACACTATTTTTTCTGCCGCTAGGTATAGACGCAAATCCCTTGTTTAGAGGGACTTACGAAAGGCTCTGGGTATCAGTAGCTTTATTTGATCACCAGAGCCTAACACCAAATAAAACATAAGTGCCCTGAAAAAGCACTGAGATGAGAGGGACTTGACCCCGCCTGGGCTGACCCACTTAGTTTATGCACGTTACGGTGTGCGGGAGTATGTCCCCCTCTCGTCTCATTTACTACCTTACACTATTTTACTGAGGTTTGCAAAGCATAAACCTATGAATTTTCGCCGCCCGCAGCGGGCGCAAGTCCCTTATTTACAAGGGCTTACGACCATGCATCAGTTTAGTGATTCTGGTGGAATCTCTCCTAGCCTATCAGTGCCGCTGAATCTGCCCTCTTTACTGTGGGCATTGTAAACGCTCACCATTGAAGCCTTTATAAGGGGCTTCCAGGTTGTATGCAGAGCCTGGATAGCATCCTTTACGGTTTGCCGGTTTTCCCCGATCTCGTCCATATCTCGCGTAGCTCTCATTATCAGTTCTGCGATATCGATCACAACCAGAACAGGAACGGACAGGACCATATTGGTCTCAATAGCCTCATCCCAGCCCATCTCGCAATCTAGGCCTTGCTTTCTGGCTTGGTTGTGGACTTGGTTGTGCATAATAGCCCCCCAGTCCTTGTTATGCTGTGCTACGAACCCGATCAGGCTCCTGATCATGCCGAAATTTACCTGGGCCTCTGCCCGCTCTAAGGAATACTTATTGCTCATTCTAGTAGCCTCCAAACTGTTCTGGTGAAATTGCTTCGGACTCATACTGGCGCTCTGCCATGTAATCAAGGTAGTCCTCATGGAGCATATCGAAATATGCCGTCACGATCTCCTCGACCTTTTCAAGGGAAATCTCCAATTCCTTGGCGATTTCGTTGTTACTGAAACGGCTCTCGATCATATCGACAGCCTCCCTAAACACTGGATTGGTAAAGTCTAACATATCACCGAGCCTATCATATTTTGCCTGAAGATTCTAGCACAGTATCCGAAAAGTTTCATTGTGTCGTAAGTGCTTGCTATTACTAGACTTAGGTTTCGCCGCCGCCCGCGATAGACGCAAGACCCTTATTTACAAGGTCTTACGCCACACCTTAGAAATCGAAGATGCCCAGCCCCGTTAGCCCCATCAGGCCAGGGTGGAATCTCGTATAATGTTCTTCGTTATCTTCTTTCCAATCTCGCTGATTGAACAGTTCATCCCAGCAGGGCTTACAGACTGATAGCTCATCGTCCCCATTGGGGGGCCTGAACACCAGAAGGTCGTTGCAGTCGGTCGCACAAGAATCGCACACATTAGGTTCTAGAGGTTCTGCCATGATACCTCGATCCTAGCATACCTTAGGCACTAATGCAAGCTAAAACACTTCGCGTCGGCGGGACTCCTGGTGCGTCATATCCGCCCCCATACACAGTACCTATCATATTATATTAGGAGTCCCTTTTTTAACTTCCCTAATCCAAAAAAAATTCTGAAAAAATTTTAGCTAATTCAGATCTTGTGGTCTCGTTCTATTTAAAATAGTTCTGAAAGACTGTGTGTCTTCCTCTTCTTTTTTATAGAACTGTTGAAATAACAGGTCTGCGGCTTTGTTGTTTCTCTTTACGATTTTGCATATTGTACGAAAATCGTCTTCAATACACATAGGGTCTTCACATATGGTTTGGATCTCATCTAGTGTAAGAGCCATGATTGTAAGGTAAGAGTTATATAAATCTTTTATTTCCATTATTCGGGCCATCCACCGTTTCTCTTATTCTTATCTATTATACTTACCAGTAATACACCACCAAGAAATATAATAAAAGTTATAACTAAAGCCCACGCGCCATGTATCATATTTTCCTACTTAGTTTGTGATCGATAAGTTCTAACAATTCTTTTGTTTCCTGTTTGGTTCTAAACATTAAATAGTAGTCCGAACCTAGTATGTTCTCTACTGTATTTACACTGTCTAGTATTTCTGCCTGAGTTAAAAGACCTTCTAACTCTAGAACTTTGGCTGGTCAATTGTATTCTTTATCGTTGTTACCATAAGCTACCATGTGTTCCACCCATTGTTTGTGGTATTTCCATGGACAGGATTCTATAGAATTTTTAATTACTTCTAGTTTTTCTCTTATCGTTGTCACTAAAGCATTCTCCACTTATAGTTATCTTTAGCCCATCCTTCGTTTGCTGGCATAGGCCCTGGGATGAATTGGTTCAGAATGGCTCCCAGTTTCTTTATGTCGCTATTTGATACCATGTTTGGGTCTGCTTGGCTTAGAAGCTCCAAGGCTGGTAGGCACCATCTAGAGAGCGTCATAGAGGGGCTGGTGCTATTATACTTACCATTGATGTCAACTGTGTAAGGAATTCCCCATTTATCTCCCCACCATACAAAATTATTTAGTATCCATTTGGTTATGTAAAGACCCATATCTGTGATATCCTTCTTCATCGCGGGGTTATCCTTAGCAACCAGAGTATACCCTGCCGACAAACCTTTTACCCATAATGCGTGCTGCCAAATTGATAGTTCGTTATTACGAACGTATAAACCTGTTTTACCCGAGTTTCTTTCATCATGCCACATATTTATTTGTAGTTGTAGTAGATCTTCCACTCTATTCTTAATGCGATTAAATACTGGCTTATCCTTTAGTGCCCATGCTAGGCTACATCCTGCTTCTATCACTCTTCCCTTGGCTCTTGCTGATCCTGGGATATGATGTGAGGTTCCCTTCTTAATAACAGGATTATAAAACATCCAAGTTTCTACTAGGTCCTCCAATAACATTTCCAGCCCTGGGTCCTTGGTTAAAATATAAGTTTGGCATAATGCATTTAAAGACCAATGTTGTGGATCCCAGCCTCTCCATTTAGGAGTTATATGTGGAACGTCTCTCCAAGTATTTCTGGGGTCAGTATAGTTTATCCAAGATTTACCTGCCAATCCATGAAATGCTGGTGCCCCTTCTACCAACGTAGGGTATTCTATATCAGTAACTCTTCTACCGTCTGGATGCAAATGATGTCCTGGTCTGCAACCTTCTTGGTATAGCTGTTTTCTCCAAGGATCCATTAACACCATACCAGCAAATATCTCTGGTTTTAGTATATAAGTCCCAAACTGATCCTGAAGTCCTGTCTTCCCTGGGAATCTTGGTGTATATCTAGATGCTTCAAAGTTATCATATGTTTTATCATCTCTGCATCTAAGATCATACAATGCTTTATCATAATCCCTTATCCACGGGTGAGGCATAGATGGAGTGAACCAGGGAGCAATTGTTTCTTGTTTAGGTATTAAAAATACAGATTCAGGCTTGTCAAAAGAATCCGTTAATAAATTATACCTAAAGTGCTTCATGGGAAGGCCTTGCCCATGGTATACCGACGCTCCTGTAGGAGGATCATCCAATACTATAGTAGACCCTCCTGTTATTCTAAGATCTAGGTATTCCCTGGGTAGGATAGGCCTAGATTCCTGAGTGTGGCCCATGGTTACATACACCCAAAAATCAAGATAAGATTTACCTACGTAAGCTCTTACTATAGTTCTTATACAAAAGTAATCGGACCTGTTAAAGGAGTAGAAGGTTTTCTGGGTCGCGTCTTCGGACTTTAACACTACATTCTGTATAATATTTTGTCCTCTTACTATAACCTCAAATTTTTTAGTTTCCGTCTCCTGTGGGGTTACAAGCACAAGACAAAAAGAGCACACAAAAGAGAAGGCGCTTACTAAAAGGTATTTCATCGTGCTATTATATAGCATGGTTAACCGATACAAGACAGGTAGTGGTCCTGGTGCATTTAGAAAAGTTACTTGCGCTCAGACGGGAGAAGAAGTCTCCAGAAGAAAGAGTTTGGCTATAGGATATAAAGGAGACGGTGCTTGTGGCTCCCCTGCCCCTGCGTGCAAGAGAGTTAAAAGAGAACTGGCTCCTAAGCAGGTAGTTTTAAGTTCTGTAGAAATTAAGCCTAAGGTTATTAAAAAAGTGATAGATACTCCTAGAAAAGAGATTGTACCTGTTGCACCTCTTTCAAGCCGACAAAAGGCTCAAGTTAAAAAACTATTAGATAGAAAAAGAAATGAAGATAAGAAATCTACCTAAGACTCGCCGTTGCAAGCAAGGCTGTTGAATTAAGTTCTATCTTGCTTATCCATTATAAGCAAGTAAATTATCCAAGCTGTGGCACTCCCTAGGAACATATCCCACAAGAAAAATCCTGTAGGCGAGTGCCATGTTAGTATTAAAGGTATCGGTGTCCAAAAGCTCAGGCACATCACGCACCTGAACAGCTTGGGAGGAACCCTATCTATCTTTTGCCATATAGAATAAGATAGAGAAGAATTTACAATTGAGTTTGCTATTCCGAAGTTAACTAAGATCCACAGTATTGATTCCATCATGCTTTAGGACACTCCACGGGTAGTCTAAATAAGTGTACAAACTTTCTTCTGTTCATTTCCCAACCCATATCAACTTCCCCTCCAGACTCATGCCTGATTAGAATAGGTATGACCTTATTATTATTACCGTTTTCGTAGGCTCGTAAGCAGTAAGTAAGATCATAAAAGTGCCATCCATTACTAAAAGTCTTCGGCTTCTTTAGGTCTATTTTATCTAAAAGACCTACAGTAGATACCATAAAGACACCATCAACTACTACTACGTTACTGGGTGTTCCGTAGTATGAGGTTTGAGTTTCATATATGGAGGGGCCATGAAACACTGTTCCACTATGTTTACCGTGTATAGTATTTTGCCCCGTAATTCCTTCCCACCAAATTCCGCTCTTTGGTAACTTCCTAGTCCCAGCTACTCCAGCGATGCCTACTTTTTTATCCTTCATAGCATCCCTAATAACAGTTATAAACATTTCAGGGTCGCTCATAATCTCAACATCATCATGACACATGATCACTATATCGTCTGGGTTAGCGCCATTGTCGATTATAAGTTCAAGCTCTTTGTCATAAGCGTCGAACATAGACTCTTTATCTACCAATAAACGAACCTCTACTCCACTCTTACGTAAATAAAGTAGTAAGCCGTCTAGAGTTTTTGAGATTTTATTGCTTCTAGTGCATATAAACGCATAAATATAAGGAGAAGGTATCATTTTTAATAGTTATGGAGTTCAGCAGAGACCAAATAGAAGAAATTAAACGTAGAACTAGCAGGTATAAGGCTGATCCAGTAATTTTTATTGAAGAATGTATTAAAGTGGCTCACCCTGTTAG
>Ga0208919_1001473_pt1 | contig 13531 bp, 11 predicted proteins | sample 4_EtaG_FD_184076 | JGI IMG/M metagenome (GOLD analysis project Ga0208919, IMG submission 184076) | Marine viral communities from the Subarctic Pacific Ocean - 4_ETSP_OMZ_AT15127 metaG (SPAdes) (version 3) | ecosystem: Environmental > Aquatic > Marine > Oceanic | place: Pacific Ocean | collected...
CCCGCCGCCACCACCGCCACCGCCAAACAAACCGCCCGATGCTGGGCTGCCTCCGGCTGGATGGCTAAATAAGCCTTTTACCCCTTGAGCCTTAAATCGCTCTCCTTGCCCGACGGGCGAAACTCGTCGAGCGCCTAGATAGTCTAGATAATCGGCCATTATTCGTCTTCTTCATCATCAAAGGTAAGCGCATCAGCTATAGCGCCCCATACCATGTCGAACGTCGGCTCGGTGACCCCTTCCCTGAATGGCTGGTCGACTATCTGGGTCGCGCCGAGAGTGCCCTCCGGTGATGCCGGCCTGCTCTTGGTAAACGGATCGAGAGCGCCCCTCGTGACACTGCGATCGATAACGCCCTGCACGCCCTCCTTGACTTGCCGCACGCCCGGCACGTTGGTGACCTCTGACAGCGCGCGGCCTAACGGCGCGGCCATCCTGGCCATAGGCCCGCCCATCTCACGGACTAGATTAATCAGCGCCGGAGCGGTGCCAGGGTTAAACGCCTTCGCGTCCTGGGTCATCGTTTTTGATAATTCGAAGAACTGATCTAACGCACTATTTTGCTCTGGCGTAAACAGCTCGTTTAGCACGCCGCCGCGCTGCGATTCTCGGTAGAGTTTGTTGAACTTTTTAGCAGAGAACTCATTCACCCGACCACTTTTATTGGTCGATTTGTCAATTAACTCATAGAAAAAAGACGACCTGATATTGTCCAGGGCGACCGGCTGATCGGATAACGCCTTGACCAAAGCCTTGGTCTGGGCGATCGGGGCGGTGCCCTTGAATACCGAATTCATTAGTGTTTCTGGCGAGATCTCCAGTTTTTTCATGATCGGCGCTAGCACTTTGTTGTTTTCCCACTTCATCATGAAGTAACGGTGCTTTGTCCTGGCCTGCCGCATCAGCTCGTAGGTCTGCTCCTCGCCGGGCATCATAGAGAGCTTAGATTTCATGACGTTGTCTATGGCCCTGGTCACCTGGTCGAAAACTTTTTTGTTGCTGCCGTAGTTTGGATCACTTCTTGATGTAGGATAGTTAGCGACAATCTCTTGGCGCATCTCTTCGGCGCTGTCTAATTTAAAGGTGTTCACTGGCCCCCGATTTCCGGCGAGGCTTGGACCGTAACTTGGCTCGATTCCGTATCGTTGGAGAACACGGCCGATCGTGTTTATTCCGGCGCTTACTTCTGGGCCGACGGTCTCGTACATCTCGTCGTATATCCTGACGATGGGCCCGCTGTTGAGTGGGACGCCCTCCGGCATCGCCTCGCTCGCGGTCTTGTAGGCAAGATTCGTTGTGTCTTGGTCTATCTGCCTTGCGTCTGTCAGCCCTTTAGAAACGCGCTCAGAAGCTGCGTTGGTATTGTCAGATATATGGCCAGACATGCTGAGCCTGCCCTGGACGTTGGGCACTACCTCTGACTGCAAGAGGTCTTGCTGCAAGTCGAGGCGGTTCCTGAGATCAGCGCCCGCCGGGTTTTCCATTTTAGCCAGGTTAAACTCTTTCGACTGATCTTCTAGGTCTTGGGTGACCTGGCCCCTGGTCAACACCACGTCGCCTTTCGTGTCCACAAGCCCGAGATTTCTTGCGTTAGCTATTCGCGCTGCCTCTTCCCCGCCGATAGATTGTGCGTCGACCGCGAGTTGCGTTAACTGTTTTTGGTCTAAACTGTTGATCAGGCTAGTCAGTCCGGTCTGAGGGACCCCGAGATCCGTCAAAGTTACCTGTAGAGCGTCTCTTATTTCCGTCAACACCTCTTGCTGCGCGTTGTAATCGTCGGCCGGGAATCTAGCCTCGAATTCTGGCTCCACCCGCCCTCTGGTTTTATCATAAAAAGAGCCAGGCTCTAGCTTGCCCTGCGCTTTATCAAATACTTTTTGTATGTCTTTTGCTATCTTATTGCGTATCGCCGGGACCATAGACGCTTGGATCACGCCGGCCGTAACCAATCCCGTCACAAAACCGGTGAGCGCGTTACCGCCTCTGGTGTCTCCCTCCCTGGGCAACTCCAAACCAGATTCGACCCCGCTCGTCAGCCCGGCGACCGTAGCGAGCTTGGGCAGCGTGCCCATCGTAGCAATCGCTGCAGATTCAGGAGCAAGCAGCGCCGCGCCAGTTAATCCGGCGGCGACAGGGATACCCGCGACACCGTGGGCGGCAAAATCTTCTATTGGATTTTTCTCTGCGTATATATCGGCGGCCTCTCGGCTTCGCTGAGTCCGGTCTACCTCTTGGTCCGTCGCACCGCCAAAAAAGTCTTTTGCTCCGGTGTAGGTAGGCATAAAACGCTGGGCGGCCAGGGTCATGAATCTTTCGACTGGGTTCATTTGGCCGTACTGCTGCATATAGCTCTGGCGCTTTAGCTGTTCCATTTGCTTTGCCGCTTCTTCTTGTTCTATTTCGGCTTGCGTTTTTGGGGCTGCCGGCCCTCCGACTACGTCTACCATCAGTACCTCATCCACTTCGTGTTAGCTTTGTTTCGGTAATAAAGCGCGCCCTCTATGATCGTCCCTTCGACCTCGTCGTCTTTGCTTGGATCTGAGCCCGCTTCTGGCGCGAGGAACGCTAGCAACGCATAGTCGCCGTTTTCTCGATCCGGCACGGCGTACATATCTTTTTGAGTGTTTTTTAATATTGCTCTGCCGTACTGCTCTAATACTTCGCGCTGAATCCGGTTGTCTAGATAATAAAATGCGTCAATATTCTTGTGCTCTTTGATCACGTCGCTCTCGCGCCACGCTTCCATCATCGCAAACGCGCCCTGCTCGTCATCGATTTTCTTGCCGGTCTCGGCAAACCATCGTTCAAAATCTCGCGAGACCGCGGCTGCCTTCATGGCCTCACCTAACCTGAGACCTAAAACTAACTGCCTGCCAGCCTTTGTCGTCAGGTCTAGCTGGCCGCCATCGATTAACGACGTCAGGTCCAGCTCGGCTTCGGATATAGCGCCGGCCAAAAGAGCCGTATTTTTCAAAGTGTTTTTAGCGCCCAACGCCCTAAATAAATCAGTGCCGCTCATCTGGGTCGCGTCTTCATCAAAATCTAATCCGAGAGATCGAAGGTTTCGCTTTAATTTGTCCAGCGCCTCGCCTGTAAAACTTTCAACCTCTGGGTTCAAGTCGTACATTCTTTTATAGTTTGCGACGTTAGCTGACGCGTCTCTTCCGGATTTTATTACCGATGTTATGTCTTCCCCGTACAGACCAGCCATGACCTCGGACGCGGTTTTCTCTTTTGTTTCCATCCCCGTGTCGACCGTGACGTTTGTGCCCGATGCCATGCTTGACATCGTCATCTCATGGATTTCCGTTGGGGTTTTTTCTGGATAAGCTAGTTTGTTCCTTTGGTAACGAGAGTCGTATTTTTGGCTATCCGCTCCGGGCTTCGCGGCGGCCGCCTGAATCGTGTACTGGCCTGTGATAAACGCCGAAGGGTCGGCTTTGATCATATCTTTCTGAGTATCGGTGAGATCGGTTCGATCATCAACAGACTGAAGGAAATCGGCCATACCGGCAGACCTGTTCTCGGCTTGGTCTAACGCTAGCTGAGCAGATTGGTGCTGCAAGAATTTCATCGGGGCCGTGGTGTTAGCCTGAAAAGCCTGGTTGACGTTACGCATGGCAGCGCCCTCTGGCATCTTGCCCATATAAGAGTCTGCGACGTCTTGAGATAAGCCAAGCCAGAACGCCTTGTTCGGGTCTTGGTATAACGGGTTTGCTTGCATCGCCGGGTCTGGGGGCGATCCAGCGTATACGATGTCGGTCATGAAGTTCTTAAACTTGTCCATCCGGGTCGGGGGAACGTAGCCCTGGTTTTGCGGTGTCATCGCAACGCCAGAAGGGTCTACCATCGGCTGTGCCTGGGAGATCGCGTTTTGCCATTGCTCTTCTGGGGTGACAGTCTTCGTCTCGGAGGATGCCGCGCTGGTTCTGTTGTACGGGGCGTTTTGTGTCCACGTCCCCCACGCATTATTACCGCTAGGGCTATTTCTGCTAAGGGCGGGTTGCTCGCTCCCGACTGTTTTTTCTGCTGTCGTCTGTTGTTCTTCGCGCTTCTTTTTTAATGCCATCGCGTAGAGCATGGCCGCATTTGGTTCTGCCATTATCATTTCCCCCAACCGCCGATCCAGTCACCGAGCAAGTTCTGGAACCCAGAACCTATGCCCCCAGAAATACCTCCAACCAGACCGCCTACCAGGGTGTCTGTTACCGACGGCGCTCCCTGACCGTATCTGGCCCCGAAACCGCTCAGAGGCTGGAAGGTCAGCGCGTTCAAGTTCTGCGCGAGCTCCCAGGGCCGGTCTTGCTGGTACGCCCAGTTACCCTGGGCAGCGTTACGGACGAGCTGGGCCTGATTCTGAAACTGGCCGCCCGCCTGGTTGAGTGTGTTGATGTTTTGTAAGCCTAGCTGGTTACTCAGGTTGGCCAGGTTTTGGTCTTGGATGACCTTGTTCTCGCCCATCTGTAATCCGGTCTGGTAGGCCGAGCCGCGCATATTCGCGGCCACATCAGAAGCCCGGTCAGCGTATCCGCGTTCCGCGACTCCCTTAGCTAACTCTGTCCTGGAGCTGGGGCCCCCGATCGTCGAAGACGCCAGGTCGATTCCCGGCATCGTCTGCTCGGTAAACTGCCGGTACGGATCTCTGAGAGCAGAGTTGATCATGCTGTCCATGTACGGGTTGTCAGCGATGCCCTTGACATAATCCATGTCGACGCCCTCGCCGAGCTGATCGTAAACCGCGTCGGCTATCTTGGTGCCGCGACCGCCCTCGCCCGTGTATGTTTCTGCTGCCTCTAGCGCTTTAGTCTGGTATGGATCCAGGCCCGCGACCTGTCCGTAGGAGACCAGGTTGCCTTGATCGTCGTAAACGTCCTCGACCGCCATAGGATCTGATACGCCCTCGCCATATTGGCTGTACAAGCCCTGGTAAAACTTTTCGGCTTGTGGGCCCAGCTTCTCCCAGGGAGAAACGTAGCCGGCAAGCTCCATGCCCTGGCCAGAATAAGCTGGATCGTAGGGGCCCGGCGCTGTCTCCATTTGGGAATAAGGGTTCGGCTTAGTCTCAGAAGATAAAAAATTGGTTATTGATGGGGTTGCCGAAGAAAATTCGGTTGTCGGCTCAGCAAAATTACTTTCCCACCACTCTCTCGAACCAGGATTGTTTTCAAAATAGTCGGCTAACTTTGATCTTGCTTGCAGCCCTACCGAGCCGCCGCTATAAGGTTTCCCGGTAATAGGATCCGTCGGCCCCAAATACTCTCCGTTAGGGCCTGTAATGTTTCCACCGATCATGTCTTGTGAATCGACCATCCCCGAATAAACGCCGGGCATACCAGAAAAGCCGGCGGCCTCGGACATTGCTTTAAACGATTCCGGCGTGTTTTGCCAGAGGTCCTGTCCTCCTCGCTGCCCAGCATAATTCCTACCGTACTCGTCTGTTCTAGACGGAGGTCCAGGAAGCCTTGTTTGTTGCAGCATCTGATTGACTGCTGGCATTGGTCTGCGTGTAGCCATAGTTAGGGTATCCATCTTAATGACACGGGCGAGCCCGATGTCGGAGTTCCAGTTGATTCGACGTGAGTCAACACGATCGAAAACCAGGTTGTGTTATTGGTTACAGCCCCTGCTGTGAATCTAGCAACGAACGAGCCTGCCGGATCGCTCAATAAAATTTTGTCGGAGCTGCTAATCAGCCCGAGCAGCGGAGCCGCGCTGATCAGTTGTTGGCCCGATATTCCCATCGTCGCGCTCGCATATAATGCGGTCACGCTGGAGACGGTCCCGTGGTTCAGCCTGATGAACGTGTCGCCAGGGTCAGCGCTGGCGGTAGTAGAATCAAATATAAAATAGCCGTCGTGCGACGCCTTGCCGTAGACGTCTATCTCGGCCAGCTTCTGGTTAATACTTCTTAGCTCATCCGCTATGTCGGTGAGGGCCTGGTTAACTTGTTGTAATTCAGATACCGGCGAGAAATCGTAGCTCACCGGCCCTGGGCCTCCTGGACGTGCAAGTCCATTCCCGCGAAAGACGACATGTTTGTGTCGGACTGCTCAAACTTGATCGCCGGAAAACGATACGTCGACCTGTGATCGACCTTGTAATTAGTTCCGATCGTGAAGGTCGTCGCCGACCCGTAGGTCACGTCCTCGCCTAAATTGTTTCTGCCGCCCACATAAACACTGACAGCCCCGGCACCATCGAATAACGGAATAGTGCGGCTGATGTATTTCATGTTTCTGACGGTCTTAAAATACTCGTCCAGGTCCAGGTCTTGCCTTTCGATCGTCGCGGCCGGCGCGATAGTCGAGCTCGCCAGCTCGTGATCGAGCTTGTAGACCTTGGACAGCGTCGGCGACAGGATATACATACTCAATTCAGAGTCTGCCGTCGCCGCTAGCGCGTAGGTCGAGACCGCCTGGTCCAGGTCCGAGTAGACGTTGTCGATCTCGTCGTAGCTCGTCAGCGAGCTAGAGGGTGCCGAGCTGTTTGCAAAGTGTGAAAAGGGCACCTGGGTCGAGGTCTCTGAAAAGTCCATAGACGTCCAGGCATCGAAACTGTAATTGTAGAGCAGCGCCCTTAGAGGGTAGCCCGAGAAGCCAGGCGCGTACGCAAAAAATATCTCTTTGTTTTGTGGGTTGTGCCCGCAGAATATCTCCGAGCCCGTGTTCGATACGACCGCTTTCACCACCTTGTCAGTAGCGCGTCCATCAGAAATAGACTGCCGCTGTATCCCGTTGTGCCTGTAGATGTCTGCCCCTCCGACGACGTAGTGCTCTCCGTTGGCCTCGACAAAACAGCCTCCAGCAAATATGCCCTCCTCCTCAAACAGAAGCTCGAACGCAAACACGAGCGGAACACCGCTGACCGACGCGGTCGTCGGCGTCATCTTAAATGTCTGGTTTTTACCGTAGATTATTGCGGTGTTTCGCAGCAGGCCGTAATCGAGTATGGAGCTGTCAAGAACAAGCATTTTTTCCCCAGCCAGGTTGGTTAGGATGCTGTGATCCCAGGCCACTGAGGCCAGATTCGCAGGGTCGAAAGTGTCAGACCACTTGACCAGTCCGTTTTTCTCGGTGCCGCTGACCTGTATTCCGGCGGCGACCAGGTGTCCATTAAAGGGCACCAGCTTTCTGCACTTGTACGTCGCAGGCCAATTAGTAAACGGGACAAACTGGCTAGACCCAGCAGTCAACAGGATCGGCACGTTCTCGATAGACGTCGCGATGACGTTGTCACCTATCTGCGAAACAGACCAGCTACTCGACGAGGTTATGCCAGCCGCGGGCGTCACGGTGCTGGTAAAACTGTCAGCGTCTGAGGTGATGTACACGGCGTTATTAGTAAACAAAAGCAGCTTGTTCACGCCGGCCTGGGAGATCCCAAACAGGGCCTTTGAGTTGGCCACCGACCCACACTCTTTTAGCCCGCCCATGCGCTCCAGGGTGGAGTCGATGAGCCTGACGTTCTTAGTGTCAGACATGATGGATGGGCTAATTTCAGAGGGGGGGCTATCCCAGATAGTCCCTTTTTGACTATCTTTTATCCGTATCGGTACAACCGGCATTAGCTCGCATCGACCTCTTCTTCGGTTTCTTCTACAGGCTTAACCGCTTCGGTCACGGCATTGGAATAAGCACTGATCAGCACGTTGGTCTCGCGCAGTCTCATCTCAAGCTGGGCAGCTTCCTGGCGTAGCCCGGCTATACGATTAACGTCAGCCTGAGTGGTCACTGGAAGTTCTTCTACCTTGTATTCTTCTTCGCCGATGTTGATGGTTTCGATTGTCATTACGCTGGTGCTCCCGCTTCCATTGCTGCTTTGTGTTTCGCTTTAGCCTCGTCTGTAAAGTATGTAGACGCTAAAGATTTAATCTCGTCTGATTTACTACTCACATCATCGTTAGGATTTAAAACTTGACGGTGAAATGTTCTGCTAATCTCAACCCCATCGTCTTTAATAATAGTAGCTGTACGCACGTTTATAGATTTGTATTCACCTCTATCTATAATTTCTATTTTGTCTTCTACGATTGATTTTTCTAAAGCCATTTAGCCTCCATTTAGTCAAAAAAAAAGGCCGGGCGGCCTTCTGTGTGTCCATGCCTACCAATCCAGTAGACATAAGTTTGAAATTAAGTTGAATGATAGGTTGCTTGGAAGTAAATATAAGCACTGGTACTGTTAAAGTTAGCATGGCTTAAAGTATTCCAACTACCATTACTTAGATTATAAAAATACATTTTTTCGGCAGTTGTGCAATAAACAGTTGTAGCACCTGTATTATCTGAATAAGTTCCCATAACTGATCCCGATGCTTGGTTTGCATCTACTGGATAAGGTAAACCAGATATTATAACACTTGCGCTAGTTGTTATATCATTAGGTGCTTGAGCTTCAGCAGAGACATGAATCAATCGTCCAATTTTTGTATAACGAGCAGCCGCAAAAGTTATGCTTCCTGTTGTTATAGTAGGAGTCCAAGTCCCTTCTTCATAGTCATCTAGGGCGTTGGCTGCTGCGGTGTCTCCGTTGAAAGTTATTCCACCGCCCTCTAATATTCTAGCTCTTTCAGAGCCTCCTACATCAAAACGTATATAACCTGTTCCTACATTTTGATAGTCTGCACTTATTTCTAAGCCAGCATTTCCTCCACCTACAATTTCATGAGTTAAATTAGTAACATCTGAATCATGTAAAACAATCCCCGGAGATGCGTCTTGAATTTCTAATAAACGCCTTGCAGGAGCGGCTATATTAATACCAACTTTGCCATCAGAGCCTTGAACAAATAACGCATTAGCTGAATTATCGGATTCAATACGGAAGTCAGCATCAGCCCCTGCCTCGTTTATAGTCACAGAACCGTCAAGGTCTGCCATAGCCGCTGAGATTTTAGTTATTGCCATTTATGTTTTCTCCTTTAATCAGTCCAAGGCGTGAATTGCTGAAGACCATATTGAACAGTTACTAGCTTTGTTTCACTTCCTGAAAAAGTTACGTCTTCTTGGGCAATACCTATAATCATTGCCATCTTGTCTGCTTTCATACCTATACCAGCCGTTGTAGATGTACAGATTCCATCACCTACAGAAATATTTCCTTTTTCGTTATTACAGAGAATATGTCCGTCACCTAATATTAATACTTGGTGTTTATTTGTTTCCTCTTCTGGCCCTTGATTCATAGAATTGCCATAGGCTCCTAATACTTTTCTTGAATAAGCTCCTGATGATTTTTGTACGTTATATATAATTCCCCTTTCAGTATCTGAATCATCACTGTTCTTTGAATAACTTAAAGAAGTAGTTTCTAACAATGTTCCATAAGGATAAGAATTTTCGGTTGAATCTTCTTTATTATCTTCATCAGGAATTACACAGGGGTGATGGGCTGTGAAAGGTCCATAAGAAACTGTACCTCCCGCATTAGTCACAGATCCTACATTAGTACCATCCCCATCAAAAAAATCTAATAAATAACTAGTTCCAGAACTATCATCAGAACCAGCTATAATTTTTATTCCATATCTGTTGATGTTATTACCGTCATTCTGAGCAGTGATGATATAACCAGCCGCATGATCTCCTTTAACATCTAATAATGATCGGGCTGAATCAGTCCCAATTCCCACTCTTCCAGATTCATCAACCCTAAACAGCTCCGTCCCACCAGACGTTGAGGTGCGATCTTTACCGATAATAAAATCTTCACCAGAACTATTCCCATCGCTATCTATGTTGATAAACAAAGAAGCGGGTACATTAATAACACCGTTATGTGAGCCATTGTCATCAAGCTCTAAAACTCCGTTGTTTGATGTAAGTTTTGTTGCTGATAAGTTGCCGGCAGTATCAATATTTACATCAACAGTATCTGCACCAGTACCACAAGCAATTCCTAAACCATTATTATCTCCATGTATTGTAAAGTCTGGTCTAGTTCCGTTACCTGTACCAAAACCTAAGTAGAAATCGTCAGCAAACTGCATACCATTACCAGTAGCAAATGTTGGGTCAGACATTCCTATGCCAATATCGTCTGTTCCTGCATTTACTACAAAAAGATTTGCCTGACCATTTCCTTCAATCCGGAAATCTACATCTATAGATTCGTTATTTATAACTGTTTCAGATGCTCTTATATCAATACGACTTTGAGATGTACCAGCTACCATCGTGTTAATAGCAAACCTTCCGTCCTCTGCTCCATCAGACGCATCAACTATCTGAGTTACAACAGTTGCATAATTAACATCTTGAGAATTATCGTTTCTCGCATTAAATTCAATTCGACCTGTCTGGTCATTATCAGCAGGGCTACTAGAGTTTCTATAAAACTGCATCAGTGGAGCAATATTTGCGTCTGCATCAGTACTTACTAAAATTAATTGAGCATCATTATCAGCAGTACTGATAGTAACCCCATCATCAAGGGTAACTAGCTCTACTGGTATTGTTGTTAACGCCATAGTTTATTCTCCCTAATTAAAGGCTACTAGCCTCGTCACGCTGCTTGCGTGTTTTGTAATCGTCCCGCTGAGTGACTAAGGTTACAAAGTCTGCTTGGTTGCTTGGGATAGCATCTGTGAAGCTATCGTCATTCATAAGCTTTGAAGTCCACTCAGTCTGCATACGCTTCCAGCACGAATTCATCTTCCCGCCTACGGCTCCTTCGACCCACTCTTTGATGTCCAGCAAATCATTATTCATGATCGCCTGTTCGTTATCGTTTAATGTTATTGTTACCGTTAAATCTGCCATTTTTTATCTCCTTTAAGATTGGTTATTTCGCCTTTGTTGTTATGCTACTAAAATTCCTGAAAATGTTGTTGAGCCGGGACCGCTGTCAATGTCAGATGTTGCAGATCCTCCAGCACAATAAACGTACACATAGGCAGTATCATTCTCATCCATGTCTGCTAACGCGCTTACATTTTGTGTAAAATAAGCTGGAATTGAATCAAATCCATCTGGATCAATAATAGAATAGTAAGTTCTATTCGATGTTTTAATAAAACAAATTACATAGTCATGTGCCGTGTTTAATTGGTTCCAACGAATATTAGTATTTAATTGATATTTCCCAGTAACAGGAGCGATAAAGTGATAAGGAGCTACAGTTTGCCCATTTATGGTGGCGTTGCTTGAGCCATTGTTAAAGTTCCCCCCTACATCAAAGATTTCAGTTTGAAAAAGAACAGTAACGTCTGTGTCAATGGCTATATTAAACTGAGAAGTGCTATTTCTTACGTTAAACGCTGGTTGCAATGGCTTGGTGACGCGACCGCTTCCATCAATCGTCATCGCTGTCGCAGTTTCAGTCATAAACTGCATTGCTGGAATGTTGTGGTCATATGTTATTTTGCCCACATCAACGTCAGAACCATCACCAAATAATATTCCTGAAGTTCCTGTTTCTGCTGTTAAGAATTGAAGATAGTTTGTTCCTTCTCGTTCTAGTGTTATTTGTGCTGAAGCATGAGGAGCAATACCAGTATCACTGACTTTTACGTGCAACTCAGATCCCGGTGCTGTTTCACCAATTCCTAATCCAGTTGAGGTAAGAACCATCCGCTCAGTACCACCAGTATCAAAGCGTATTACGTCTTCATCGGAGGACTCTTCTACTTGGATCTTGGTATCGGCATCAGCGTCCACTAATTGGGCGGCTGTAGTGATTGAGGTGTTAGTGAGGGTGATAACTTCTACCAGGACTCCCGTGGGTGGGGCAGTGCTGAAAGTTAATGTAGTGCCTGAAATTGAGTAGTTTGATTTGCTTTGATAAACCCCATCGAAATAACACTGGGTATTTGCCTCATGAACTGGTGCCACGCTTAATTCAATCGTCACATCCGAGTTATCCCCGGTCATCGTGTTGATCGTTGCGTTAGAGCCACCGACTGTTGTGGTCGAATGGAATACCGTGATTACCCGACCGTTAGCCGGAGCTTCACTAAACGTGAGCGTAGTTCCTGAGACTGAATACGCATCGTGGGCCTGGAAAACTCCTGAAATAAATACGATTAAATTCTGCTCAGTATCAGGTGCCGTGCTTAACGTAAAGGTAGTGTCGGAACCATCACCTGTAAAGATGTTGGTATCCATGTTGGTGCCGCTGCCGCCGCCAGCTATCGAGCCCCATTCATCGGTGTAGCCTTCAAACTTGGCAGTCTCAGAGTTATATCTAAAGTATCCGGCTGCTGGTGAGCCTGGACGTTGTGCGGTCGTACCTGTTGGCATATGAACCGCATCGGTGTTAGCTCCCATATCCAGGGCAACATCGGGGCTCGCCTGGTTGATGCCGACCCGATTATTGCTCGAATCGACCTTCAAAGTGTTTGTATCGACGGTTAAATCGCCGGATATTGTTAACGAGGTTAATGTGCCTACGCTGGTGACGTTTGCCTGGGCAGCCGTTTGTAACGTGCCTGTCAGGTTGCCTGAGAATCCTGTCGAGGTGAGCAATCCTGTTGAGGGGTTATAGGTCAGGCCAGCGTCTGTCTCAGCTCCTTGAGTGCCACTCACACCATCCACAAATACTGGGTATACAGTTTCGTTCGCGGTGTCGTTTGCTGTGACCGTGAATGAAGTCGCCAGGGCCGCTGTACCACTAGTATCCTGGTTGAGCGTTCCGATCGCAAAATCTAGGGTGTTGTCGCCGTCTTCGTAGGTGACGGTGATCCCGCCGGACTCGGTGTTGCCGGTCACCATACCGCCAATCGTATCGGCGATATATTCGTTTAATGCGGTGCCGTCCACTGTGATCGCATCGGCTTCTAATGTGCCATCGATGTCAGCATCACCTGAGACATCTAGAGAGCCCGCGTCGAGCTCACCAGTTAAGGTAATGTTCCTAAAGCTCGCGACATCTTTATTTGCGTCTGCCGTGACTACCTTGCTTGCTACGACCGTGCCTACGGCAGCTCCAGTATCGTTGTAGTTGAGTTCCGTGGTCGTTGTGGTCAGCCCCGAAAGCAGATTGAGCTCACTAGTTGTCGCGCTCGCGCCATCGAGGATTTCGAGTTCCGCTTCTGTAATAGTCGCAGAACCAATAGTAAAAGACGTACCGATGGTGGGCGTGTTAAGCACGGGTGAGGTTAGGGTTTTGTTCGTTAGGGTTTGTGATCCGGCTAACGTGACGACCGTAGAGTCGATCGCGAGGGTGACTGTGTTGCTGGTAGCGGATGAGTCGATCCCCGTGCCGCCTGCGACAGTTAGGCTTTCTGAGTCGAGGTCGATCGCTATCGTCCCGCTATCTGATGTCAGGTCTAAGTCCTGGGCCGTAACCTGGGCATCAACGTAGGCTTTTATCGATTGTTGTGTGGCGAGCTGTGTGGCCGAGTCGCTCGACAAATCATCTTCATCGAGGACAGCCGTGCCAGATACTCCGGTATTGAGTACAGGCGAGGTCAGCGTTTTATTCGTTAACACCTGAGAGCCTGTCAAGGTCGCGACGGTGCTGTCTATGGCAACGGTCAAAGTATTGGAAGACCCGCTGGTGTCTATACCAGTGCCGCCTGCAACGGTTAGAGC
>Ga0208919_1001474_pt1 | contig 13525 bp, 7 predicted proteins | sample 4_EtaG_FD_184076 | JGI IMG/M metagenome (GOLD analysis project Ga0208919, IMG submission 184076) | Marine viral communities from the Subarctic Pacific Ocean - 4_ETSP_OMZ_AT15127 metaG (SPAdes) (version 3) | ecosystem: Environmental > Aquatic > Marine > Oceanic | place: Pacific Ocean | collected...
GAGCATCACCAGAAGGAGAGCCCTTTGGTGCTTCCGTTTGTTCCCCGGCAGTTGACTCCTGTGTTTCTGAGACAATTGGCTCTATCTGAGGAGTCTCTTCCGCTAGTTCCTGTACGGATTCCTGTACTTCCTGTGGTTCTGTTGGCATTACCATGCTTTATTTCTCCTTTTCCTTATTATACATACAACATATATACAACTATTGCCCTTAATATACAATACCAAGTATTATATAAGATTGTCCAATTAACATATTATTGTCCAATTAACGTAGCTCGGAGCATGTTTTTATAGTTGTATTTTGGTAGAGTTTCCCCTGCCTTTACCATTGCAAACACTTTAGTTTCAATCTCCTCTTTGCCCATGTACTGATAACCAGCTTCAAACATAGCCTGTCTCCACTCTCTTGGTGCATTGCGAACAAAGTGCCGTCGTAGTTTCCACAAGATTCCGTTCGGTTTTTGTGCTCTAGCAAAGGCTATCCCAATACGATCCCCTTGTGACGTTTTTTCAAAGGCATCACGTTCCGAGTACGTCATATCAATGTACTCCTCTACCATTCTGGGGTTTGCACCAGTGAGGTTCACAATGTATGACAAGACAGCTTTGTGCTTATCCAAATCATAGTATCGTATATTTTCGTTAGCCACAGACATAGTGAAGCTACTTGCATAACGCCCTGCATCCAGAAGGTTTTGCATTCTTGGATCAAACTCTGCTTCTATTAGCCTAATACTTTCCAGCATTTCATCTACTTCACTAACCCTTCCAAGCTCAGGATCCTGCCTGTATCCCAGGCTTGCCCAGAATCTCCTTTGCAATTTGTTAAGTGTGTCGAACTCAAGTTCTCCTGTTTTTGGATCAGTAGCCTTGACAAATGTCTGGCCGTATTCCCATAGCCTATACTCCCTTGAGCCCGGTTTGGGAACTTCTTTCTCCTGATCCCTGTCATACATACTTTCAAGCAATCCACCAGTCATGCGTTGCTTTGCTTCGCTCCATGTATAACCGTGGATATCCTTACGATGCGTAGATTTGGCCGCATTCATCTGCTCTCTCGCCTGAGTCGGACTATAGTCTACGCTTGCAGGTGATGCAGACAGATATTCATTTGCAAGTGACTCAGAAGCGGATACCAGATCGGCATCATACTTATCTCTCTTTTTGTAGAGAGATCCCTTTGGCCCTCTATAGTCATACTCACCTATCTTTTCTGTTACAAGACGATCTATTTCATTTTGCACCTGATAAGTGAGAGACTCATAAGGCACACCGTATTTCTCTTGAGAGAGTTCCTCTGCTTCGTCTTGTCTCGAAAGAGGGGATACCCTTCCTCCAACTGCTTCCGCCCCTGCTGCTAACCCTGCACCAACGACACGACCCCAGTCTCCTTCGACTGCGGATTTGCCGCCCTCCCATACTTCCCCTAGTACTGCACCTGGGGAGATTGGCAATGCGAGTTTAGCCAGATATTCGAGTATCTCCATTGGATCTGAGGACACACGCCCTCTTTGTTCTTCCTTGGATATAATATCAGGCTCATCTCTCCAAAGCCCTATTGGGGCTGGGTCGCCCCTAAATCCATAACCTGTCAGATTGTCCCATAATAGGCGTACCACACCACTACCAAGACCCCTTGATGCCTCAAGCATTCCCTTAGTGATTGCCTTATCAGGTCTAAGTGGATCATCTGCCATCTCTGCTGATGTCTCTGCAGCTAGTGTGCCTATAGCTCTGAACAGTCCGATTGTTGGCCCGAAGATAGAGAAGTCCCGTCCTCCGACTCGAATCGTGTAGAAGTTGGGATTAATTCTCCCATCCACAATCGGCCTTCTATCCGTATTGCCCCGATTCGCAAGCTCCGTTGCAAAGGCTCCTAATCCAATTAGCCGAATCATTGTTTGGAGTGCTTCCCTCTGCTCTATCGTCATATCTCTTCCTATATTTGTAAGCACATCAGATTCTATCATCCGTTTACCTGACCAGCCTAAAGGCCATCTCCCCTCTTCCCCAAGAGTGACCCGAATTGGCGATTGTACTCTTGTTTGTCCAAGAGTTTGCATTGCTTCCCCTGTCGGGACTCTTATTCGCGTTGCCCCAGTAAACGCCTGTCCAAGGGTTTCAAGTCGTGACTGGAAGAACCTTGCTGCAAACATTGCGAACTCACCGATATCGCCACCGAATCTCTGGTCTGACCACCCGGTCATCCTGTTTGCGGCATTTGCTATTTGTTGCAAGTCGCCTGAATCCATCAGCTCCTTGATTGTTTTGCCCTTGGCAAGTTCACTTCTAAGTAATTCGTCTGCCCATCGAAGACGCAACACGTCACCAAAGGCACCGAAAAGACGGTTGCTTACTTGGAAAGCCCCACCAACAAATCTTCCTCCTCTTCCACCCCTTTCTATTAGCCCTTCGGCTCCTTGGAGTCCTGTCTCTACGGCTTGTCCTCCCTGACGCAACCCAAAAATTGCCCAGAACCTAGATGTAAGACGACCAGCAGCTTCTGCTTCTTGGTCAATTTTTATCAAGGCTTCGTCCACAATGCCTTGACTGCCCCCCCTGGTTTTTCCAGGAAACGGTATTTCTGAGTTAAGTGCCTTGAAGCTCAAACGAGTTGCCTCAAGCCACTCCTTTGGTGCTCTGAACATCGCAAGACTACCATGTATACCAATAGCAGATAGGTCGAAGTTCGCTTTCAGGCCACGATACCAATTGTTAACGGCCTTAATGCCAGCGTTGTTATACCAAGGATCAGCCAAGTACTCTCGTTGTATGGCTTGCCCAAAAGCATCATCAGCTTTATCAACGTCTTTTAAGATAGCTTCCCCTGATCGGTATCGGGCAATCTTTGTTGTCCCTTTATATTTATCAGCAAGACCAGTTAAGATACCGTGCTTCCCTCTAATTTTAATATCAGTAACCCTATCAGCAACTTGATTGATATACCCCTGAACAGTTGTTTCAAGCGAGTCATATGTGTAATTCTGAAGCTGAGGTATAGGGTTGCCGTCGATGCCAACCATCTTGCCCATAGCGGGCATACGAGCTGTTCGCTCAGCACCCAGCCTTCCTCCCCGGCCCTTGTCAATGAACTCATCTGCCTTATTGAATACTTCGGAGCCGTCTTCAAGGCGAGCTCTACCTCTGGGTATATAAAACCCATTACCCGTTTCACGTCCATAGTTTATGTCAGGTCGTACCTTTTTTGACGTCCATTTATCAACAGAAACATTATCCCTGAGTACTTTGTTATACCCAGGCTTGATGATACTCCTGCCCTCGATAATTTCTTCTTGTCCCGTTTCCAGAACCTTCCGTAGCGTAGTCAGAAACTCTTCCTGTTTGGGAGTTAGATATTGCTGATAGTCATCGAATCGTGCTGCTATATCCTGTATCGTTGGAGACTCTAGTCGTACCTGAGTTTCAATTACTTCTGCGGCACCATCCAAGGTTTTACGACCTGTATCTATGCCATGAGTAAACGTCACTCTATTCTGGAGTGCGGGGTCAAGGATATTCCCTGCGGCATCAGTAGTAAAATGCTTTGGTGCCTGTGTTCTAATTAGCATTGCTACTATATTCGCTTCACTTTCTGCCGTGCTTAGGATCTTCCTTCTTACTTGTTGGGCTTTTTTTATTACGCCTTCTAACTCTTTGGTACGGCCACCCGTCTTGAACAAATCGCCAGATACCCTTGATATTGCATTAACACCTTTAGCCCACCACCCTATATCTGCTGGGCTCCCGGTAACCTTTGCTGTCGTCAATTCTTCAAAGGCATCCAGGACTTTTTGCTCTTTGCCAGCCCCTGCGCCTGCAATATCCTCTCCATTAAATAACCGCATTTGTGCCGCTCCCGCATCGGTTCGTTGAGGTGCGCCCAGAATCCTTTCAGTATCTGCAATGCCCTCTCCATGGTAGCCAAGCCTGACTGCGTCGGCATCTGTGACGGGTGTTACTGGTGTGGGAGCTGGGTCTAGGAGAGCATCAGCCTCTGCTATCTGTTCTGGTGTTAGATCATCGACACGCTCGCCCGCTTCTCCTGCCACCTTTACTGCTGGAGCTCCACGGAACTTCCGCCATCCTTGTCGTAAAGGATACGTTACTGCCCTACCGACGGCTTCTTCTGCTTGCCAGGGAAGTCTAAGCCCCTTGCCTACCGTTTCTATTCCTTCCTGTACACCAGCCCTTGCCTTAACACCACCACGGGTGGCCGGTAGAACCTTTCCAATAGTTCCTGCGAGTTTAGGAGCGGAAGATATAAGTTTTGTTCCGACTTTCGCTAGTCCGGCTGGAGCTAGGGCAGATCCTATAAGCTCAGAAGTTCCCCAAAAATACTTGCCTGCCCCCATTTCATCCTGATACGCCTTGATTGCAGCGTCCAGATCTCCTTGCCTTGCTTGATCCCAAAACGCTTTGAATGCTCCTGGGGTACTGGAGTAAACATCTGGAGTCCAGTTCCTTATACCAGGCACCATCTCTCCAATAGCACCTGCTGCTGTTCCACCGACTAATCCAATGAGCTGTTCTGCACGGCGAAGATTAGACAAAGATTGCTTAACTGGCCCCCATCCCATGACCTTGGAAAACATATTTCCATCGTCACCACTCTCAGGAGCAATACCAGCTCCGCCGTTCATGACCTGCTCTTTTAATTGCCTAGCTTGTTCCGCCGATAACCTAGCCATTAGAAATTAAATAAAAACCTCGTTCTTGGATTTGATGCCATACCAGTCACGCCACGAGCTGCCTGTGGCAGAGATGAATACCGAGCAGTCCACGGATCTGTCTCCAGGTAATCCATAAAACTAACGGGAGCCCGACCCTGTCGCATCGCACTTCCAGACTCTTGGAAATAATCCTTGAGAACATCCTGGTATGAATCCTGAAAATACCGTCGCTGACGAGGGCTTCTGGCTCCGAACTGCATACCTCTTGGGGAGCTGTAATACTGGGCAGGCTCATAGCCAGCAAGAACTTCCTGCCACCAGTCTGGACTATAATCTTGAAATGTTGCCATATTTTTCTCCTTATCGTATGCCGCCACTACGCAGTTTTTCCAGTTCTAGCGCAGTTTTTAATGTGGATGTTCCTCCCATTCCTGCCTTTAGTTTTTTCTGAAGTGCCTGCCATCCTGGTGTGTCCGGGTAGACTCTATCTTCCCACCTTACTATTGGTGTCGTCGCTTGCCTCGTAGGAGTGTAGCCAACCTTTGAATAGGCTTGGGACGCTTTAGCAGCATCAGCTACTTTAGCTGCCAGAGCAGCTTGTACCCACGCATCGTCCTTGGAGCCCGGGGCAAACTGACTAAAAGATTTAACTTGCTCTACCCCTTGAAAAGGAACCACTTGCTCTTCCCCACCACCCCAGACGGTACCAGCGTTTGCGTAAGGCATCCCCTTTGTAATAGCGGCTTGCTGGGCAGCGATATAAGCAGCGGCATCAGCAGCTTTCTTGGCTTTAGCTCTTTCTAATTCTTGCTGAGCCCAATATTCTTTCCCTCGCTGATTAGCAATGGCATCAGCTTGCTCAGCTAGAAGTTGCGGGTCTACTATTGATGTATTACCCCAGACGGTACCAGGTGTAGTAGTAGCTGTACCACCTGTTCCTGTGCTAATTGGTGTTGAAATTCCTGCTTGATTAAGCTCCGCTTGCATCTGAGGATCTACTATTGATGTGAAACCATGTACTCTAGGGGTTGCTCCCCAAGGATCAGGACTAATAGATGGGGCAGTGTTAGCGTTAGCTATAACATTAGCTATAACATTAGCATCTGTACCTACACCTGTACCTACACCTGTACCTGTGCCACCACCTGTGCCTACATTAGCAGCGTTAGCAGCGTTAGCAGCGTTTATCTGATTGACAGCGTTTTGAGCACCTATAGCATTAAGCTCAGCTGCTTCTGCTTGTCGGGCGGCTTCAGCATCAATACCAGCCTGTATTATCTGAGGGTCTATTCCTAATGCGTCACCATGAACTGCGGAAGTTGATCCCCAAGGATTGGTTGGGACAGGGTTTAATATACTTTGCTGTGCTACTGCTGCTAGGTTTGCTGCGGCAGCCGGATGATATTTCCCCAAATAATAGTCTAGGAAACTTCCTCTATCCCCTCCCAAGGCAAAATAACGCTGTTGCTCACGTTGTATCGCTCTCCGTATGGCATCTCCTGATCTTCCCATCTGCGCCCCTCCACCTGGGAGTTGCACTCCAAACATCTGGGCTACCGCCAAATTATTTGCTACTTGGTTTTGTGCCTCCGGGCCAAATGTCTCGGCAATCTGGCGTCTTCTATTCGCCTCGATAGCATCATCCGTTCTCGTCGCCCAGCCCGTATCCCTTGCTGCCATAGCAGCCTCCCTTGCCCGTTCCAGTAGCGTTTCCATATCTGCCCTTTCATATCCACCAGCTTCTCCTCCAACATATCGGCCCATGAAATCCGCGAAGGTTGGTGTTTGTTCCCCTGGTGCAATATTAGGGGCTTGCAAGTAGTACCTTCCAAGAGCCCTTGATGCAAAGTCCTGCATCGGAGCACGAGCAGACCAGAAAGGACTCATGTTTGCTTGCAGTCTCGCCCAGTCCTCGGCAGGAGTTCGGAATAGATCCATACCGCCTTGCAGTTCAGCCAATCCTGGTAAGCCCAGGAAATCTCCTACTGGCCCTCCTCCGAAGTCTTCGTAATCCGATGGTTGTATATTGTATACACCATCTGAGCCCATGGTTGTCTTTAGGTTCGCAAACTCCTCTGGTGATACATCCATCTCCCACCCTTGTTGGTTTCTTACTCGTACCATATTATCCTCCCAACTTCAATATATAAGAACCGTTATCCGCCATTGAACGCTTTCCTGGGCCTACCATGGGCCTTTCCCCATCTTAACTCTATTGGATATATCTCCAAAACTCCACGCCTTTTTTAGCATGTTGCCTATACCACGTCCTTTTTGCCAGGGATATCCCAGGGAGCCCCCTTGGGCTTCCTCTACCTCTACTTCGGGCAGTCCATTCATACCACCCCGCCCTGGCCCTCCGCCAAATGCTGCTGGGCCTACTGCTTGCTGTGGCAATGGCACCTGATCTAGTATGGCTTCAATAGCATCCATGTCTGGGACAGGGTCTACCTGAGATGGCAAATCGTCAACATAACCTCGCCCTGGCCCACCACCCAATGCTGGCTGAGCTAATATCGCTTCAACGGCAGGATCTGGCGTAATTGCATCAACAGCAGGATCTGGCGTAATCGCATCTTCTGCCATGAATGGTGTAAAGTCTGGCGCACCTATCTCTTCTTTACTGGCTGAAGGATGTGTCGTAAGGTCGACCATCTTATTAAAGATTTGATCAGGACTCCACCCCATCTGTTTGTACCGAGCCCATCTTTCTTCAATCATTCTGTACATTCCCGGTGTCCCTGCATGCACTTGACCTTGGGCCAGATTCATTTTTATAAGGTTCATACGGTTTGTCTCAGCAGTCGTGACGCCATCTGGCCCAAACATATAGCTTATCCAGAAATCTTTGGTAGCCAAGCCTGTATCCCATGTCTCTATGGCAGGCTTATTAGCAGCTTCGTTTAGAACTTTACGCACCTTATAAACGAGATCCTGGAAGTTTTTACCACTTCGGTATTTAGACGGATCTGTAAGATATTTAGTAAGGAATGTTCCGTATCTCTTTTCCATAGAACCCAGATTCTCATTGATATCCATAGCATCTAAAGACTGATTAGCGCCTTGGATATCTGAGAATGCTTCTTGCCCTTCATATAGGTAGAACAGAGTTTTTGACTCCTTAAAGATCTGTGGCAATGCGGCTTTAAGCCTGGGCGACACAGGGCCAGCATACGCCCTCGTGTAGAATACCTTGGAAAGATTAGTCTCTGCCTGCTTTGCCATTGTATTTAAGTTTTGGGTATCCGTTTGTACTAGATCTACTATGTCATCCCCAAACATCCCTGCACCAGCGGACTGAGCGTCAACTAACCCTACTCCTTCGGGCTGAGCACCAAACAACCCTGTGCCTCCGGGCTGTGCTTGGGGCGAAGAGGCAAGCAGAGCGGATTCGTACATTGTCGGGCCGAGCCCCTGATTCTCTGCCATGGGCATTTGTGGAGCCAATGGCCCCTCTTGTGCATATTGATCTTGGGCAAATATTTTTAATGCGTCTTCCACATCGTACTCGAGTTCCAATCCTTCGGGTGAAGCCAAAAACCTTGCTACATGCTCAGCTCCCTGCCTTCCAGTGATACCCACTCTCTTTAACTCAGCTATCACCTGCTTCGGGGTGAAGTAATCTCCCTCTTCCGTAGGTTCGTTAATGAGTCGTGAGATAAGACCAAACTCACCCGAATACTGTTCCTTTTGCTTAAAAGGATTTTGGGTTTCCCATGCCCTATACTGGAACGCCTTTTTTGCTACATCAGCTATATCTCCTATGAACCCAGAAGAGTCAAACGGAGAATTTGTGTAGAGGCCCGCTAGCCTTCGCTCATCAGCAGTTCTTGGATGAAGCATAGGTTCGAGCGAACCACCAAGGCTATCTCCCAGTTCTCTCATCATTAATGGTGTTGCCCCGATCTCTCCTTCGTCCTCAGCTCTTTGCTCTACGGCATCCATTGCACCTTCGATGTTCTCCCCAGACTTACCGAGCAGACGATCCACTTCATCAAAGTTTTCTTCTATCATATCCAGATCTATACCTGCATCTAGGGCAGGATAGGCATCAAGAAGTAAATCAATTTCTTCCCCTGAGAGTCCTGGGCCATAAGGAGTTTCCAAAACTTCTTCCGGCGCGATTTCCTTTTCTTCAGCGATACGCAATTGGTATATTGCCTTTTCAAGGGCATCTGGGTCATCGAGTTCAGGATCTAGGGCGAGGTCAATATCCAGCTCTTCTGGTGACATAGGAATATTATTTGTTTCCCTCATAGCCTCATCGAACGTATTCCCGGTCATCATAGACATATACACTGCTGGGGGAGCACCTGCTGATATATGAGAGAAAGCATAAGGAAGATTTTCAGATGTATTAGTTGGCCCTTTTTTAGTAAACATATCAAAGTTATTCGCCATTTATATGCCTCCTTGTGCGCCAGGTCGTGGCGTTCCTGGTGGTACTACTGGCCCCATAGGTGGAGTAGGCATAGGGGGCGGAACTCCCATCATTGCTTCGGGCATTACTTCAGGAGGCAAACCTGGCGGCCCTCCCATTGGTGGCCCCATTGGTGGTATTGGCCCCATTGGCCCCATTGGCCCCATCGGTGGGCCTTCCATAGGAGGAGGCGGTGGTGGAGCAGCAGTTTGCTCTGCTACTTGTCGTTTCTGCATCATAACGGTCATTAGTTCGCCGAGATAGAACTTAGCCAAGTCTTCACGGCCCTGGCGTTCAGCACTACGGAGTAGTGTCCAGAGTGCCGCTTCGGGTAGCATCCGTTCTGCCATCTGTTCGTTAATGGCATCATCCATCTGGTCTGCATCTTGTAACGCAAGAATTCTATCTCTAATAGCTCTATCGGACAGAAGCGGTGTCGGGCCTTCTCGTGCAATTTGAGCCATCGAGTATCGCGTCATATCGTCCTGTGGCAACTGGCCTACCAGCTTGACAACTGGCTGTCCTGTATTTTTCAACATATCTGGGCTGATCTCTTCTGTAAAGAACACCCTGTTTCTATCCATACCTGAGAGCTCCATAGACTTGTACGAGCCTGCGGCATACTGATCGGATATCAAATTAAAAATCATATGGTACGCCTTTTCCACTGATCTCAGGTATTTGTTCACTACGGTTTCCACACCCTGCCTAAGAGTGTTAATAGCGAACCCTGATAGCTGAAACGGCAGTTCTCCATAGACGCTATAGGGGAGTGAGCCCCTTTGCATCTCGCCGGAGACAAGACTCATAAACGCACCTGTCTCCCTTGACATTTCTAGTAAGCCAAGGGGTTCCACATTTTCGTTCTGAGCAAGGCTAATTTCAGAACCTTCCAGGTACGGATCTTCGTCCAGTGACTTCGTTCCGTCCCTGCTTCTGACAATAAGCCCCTGCCTTCGTGACCTAGCGGTAAGCTCGAGCATAGTGCTCATCATCAAATTATGTTTCGGGTAGAGATCACGAGTAGAACGAAAGACTGATTCTCCTACATCTGCGATAGTATCCTGCATTGAAGTTTGTGTGAGTGCTACCACATATGGATTAGCACCGACAGGGCCGATAAAAGCAGGAACCTGTTCAGCTCCATGACGGGTTTGTTTCTTTACAACCTGTATCAACGGGTTCTTTGAAGCCCCGTTTGATATCAGGATCATATTCATTTCCTTGTCATAGAAATCATATACTTCGATCCCGTCTGTATTATTAGGCAAGTCCCAATCAATTTTAATATTATACTGAGAAAATATCTGATCCTTAGTTTTTGGCATCTTATAACATGCCCAGTCGAGTCCTTCTGGGCCTACACACCAGTAGGTATGGAGAGGATCCCACGGAGTTATATCCACATAAGTTGAACCATCGGGCCGTTTAGCAAGGAGTGCTCTACCTGCAAACCAACCCCTGACAGCTGCGTACCAAGAAAGCTGGTCACGAAGATCGGGTAGCATCATACGAGATAGCCGTTCATTAGCAGAGCGTTCGATACCTATGAGAAACTTTTCTTTGAGATCGTTCTTCTCTCTGAGATCTGCATCCGCCCCATCATGGGGAATGCGTACGGTCATGTCCGCACCGCTAATCCAATTGATTATCTTTTCCGCATAGGTCTGCGGTTCATTGGAAGTATAGGACTGATAGCCTTCCCCTGCGTCATAGGGTTCCAAACGATAGAGGGCGTGGTCGTCCTGCATCCGCTGACGCAGGGGCTCGGTAGCATCATAATGTGATTCTACGAGACTTACAATATCTTCTGGCTTACGTTTCGCCATTTAAGACCACCTTTTTACACGAATCCGTCCTCGTTCCGACACATACCCATAACCGAATCTATCTATGAGGCCGTAAATAGCGGCCTTCACACCATGATTGTTTTTATCTTCCGGCACATCACCCACGATATTCCCTTCCCTATCCGTCTTCCACCGATAGGCTTTAGTCTGTCCATCGAACGGATTGGGTGCCGCTCCGAATTCTGACAGGATACCACGACAAGTAGGGCTAAAGACAATACGGGGGGCATGAGTTTTCGGATCTATCTTGAGCCACCCTTTGAGTCTCTCTGTCCCTTCGTTGATTTTGATCTTTTGCGACGATAGGTAGAGTCCTGTTTGGGCGAGCCATGCTTCTGTCGGGGCTGCCATTGCTTGGTGCTGCGTCCCTGCGATGTCGATGACCCCGAACTTGACATCGGGCCACCACTCTTTTGATCTTGCGATATCAATGATTTCGTCTGTGACGAGCCCTTGTTCGTAGATCTCGTCAATGACACGAATCTGTTCGCCAATAATTTGAACCACTTCAACGGCGTACGCTCCAGCATAACCTGGATCCATCCATATGTGAACTGCTTCACCTTGTTCATATTTCACCTCAGCTATATGTGCATCGGGTCGAAACTCTGGAAACACCAACCCTTTGGGCGGTGAGGGTGTCCCTTCGATACGTTCCATAAAGAAGTCATCACTTGAAACTTCTTTCAATCGTAATATTTCCGGGTCAGTTGCTCCGCCCGGGTAGAGATATTTGTTTGTATAGCTTGGAAGCGAGTAGGCTCTTGCTTCTTTATCAGCACCACTAGCCCATGCAGTAAACATTTGGGGGTACCATCCAAGCGATCCCTCGAAAGTCCCTGCCAAAAACATCCAGCCCCGTTTTGGAGCACACCTACCACGCAATCTAAAGAACGTTTCCATATCTAGCTGGGATGCTTCGCAACCGATAATTCCATTGGGAGCTCTCATAGCAAGGGTTCTCGGATCTTTTGCACTCTTTGTTTCGATTCTCGTCCCATCAGCAAGAGTAAGGTGACCAGGATCAACCCGTTTTGACGCTTCCTTGAGGATGCCAAGCGCACTAAAGTCGGCAAGTAGGTACTCAAACTCCGCTCTCGTTCTTTCATAGTCTGCTGCGACAAGCCAGTACAGTCCCCGTTGATCTGTTTCAGCAAATCGTCCAAGTAAATACTTCGCTGCAATAAGAGATTTCCCTGCCTGCTCTCCACCTGCGACGAGATTGAATCTAAAGGGCGAGTTGAGGATAACCCTCTGCTCGTCCGTAGGCGTGAAACCCACCTTTGCAAAAAGGTAATCACGGATGTCCGGGCCTTTAGCTGTAGTCGTCACTCGGAAGATTCCTTTGCTTTCTTAGGAGATGCTCCCCTCTTTGCCAAAATCTCGGCAAGAGTCTTCTCTACATCATCATTCAGAACGGCTTCATCTTGAGCTGGCTTATCCCTCTTTACTTCCTTGGCAGCCTTGCGCCATTCAGTAATAAGCTCCTTGGCACTATCCTCGTTCAAAGCTAATTGCGGTCTGAACTTGTGCGGCATATTGGCATTCAATAACCCAAGAAGTAATACATCAGAGCCCTTACCCTTCTCCGGGTTTCTTACCCTTTCAAGGGCCAGCTCCTCAAGCGACTCAGCAAAAGACCTCCGTGCAAGATCCATGGCTTGCGAGAACTCAGGATCATCTCTGTTCCATACATCGTAAGTCTTACGGGGAATGCCGGAAACTTCACACGCCTTGCGTATAGTTCCATATTCCTCGAGTGTCGCGATAAGTATCCTCTTTCTGGCTTCTCTGTCTAATGCAGTCGTCTGACTCTTTCCTGCCATTATACCCCCCTTAAGAATCCCCCCTTAGTCCCTATGTCTTAGTCCCTAAGTTTATATATTACTATCCCCCCCCCTAAAGGGGGGGAGTATAGATAGTAATATAAATTAGATATTACTAAGTAAGGCTACTAGTAATGTCAGTATTAAGATATTATTTAGTAATAATATGCTAAGTATTAATATCTTAATATTATTATCTATAACGTTTTTTCAGTATTACTAGTAATATTACTCGGTATTACTAGTAATATCAGGGGTAATTAGAGAATTACTAGTAATTACCATGGTAATATGGACGTAGAAGAACTAGATGTCAAGCGTTCTCCCGGCTAGGAAGTTTTAATTTCATGAAAAATTTTGTCAGGGGTACCAACAAACATACAACCAAACTCACAAGCCATACCCCCAAGTGCCAATTAAACAGAACTCTTCAGAGCAGACTGCTAACACCAACTATCTTCTAACACACCCTAACTATCCACTAAACACTAACAAGCAGACACGTTCCCATCATCCCACGCCAGGCTAGACCCTAACCCCTAGCCCTAGGCCATAGGCCGGACAGAGAGCCGGCCCTAGCACTTAGGCCAGGGTATAGGCTATGGCCAGACATAGAGAGCCTGTGCGTCTAACGCCTTTAACATTTCTTTTTATGGAACCTTAGATGGCCGTTAGGCTATACCATAAGGCTCTACGGCTTTTCACCCTCTAACTTTCCCATCCACGCCAAAACTCGTCAAAACTCGTGCTAAATTGCCC
>Ga0208919_1001477_pt1 | contig 13519 bp, 19 predicted proteins | sample 4_EtaG_FD_184076 | JGI IMG/M metagenome (GOLD analysis project Ga0208919, IMG submission 184076) | Marine viral communities from the Subarctic Pacific Ocean - 4_ETSP_OMZ_AT15127 metaG (SPAdes) (version 3) | ecosystem: Environmental > Aquatic > Marine > Oceanic | place: Pacific Ocean | collected...
CTGTGTATAGCATTGTCTGCTAGTTCACAAGATTTTAAAAAATATTTTAAATTTGCTACGTTTTATGGTGCTGTTAGTGGTGGAACTTCTATATCAGATGTAGATGTGTATTCAGTTGCAAACGGTTTAGAAACTCAAACAGTAAAAACTCCGTTTGACTATAACATAGCTTTTGGTGTTAGAAAAATAGCTAGGTTTGGTTATGAAAATAGAGCTAATACTTTTTATGATGGTACAGAAACTTCTTTTTCAGACGCTGCTACTATAGGTAAAATAAGTGGCTTAGAGTTTTTGTTTGAAGCAGATATGAAAAGACAAGAAGGTGTAGAGTACTTAGATCAAAATCATTTTATAAGATATGTAGCTGACAAATGGATTACTAAAGTTGAGTATTTAGTTGACGGTTTTGCAGACGTAGAATACTTTGAAGCTTCTCAAAGATATAGGTATAAAGTTAGTAATAAGTTTTCTATAAACATAGGTGCTTCACAAAGAATAGCAGAGCCTTATGGGTATAATCCACTAGACGAGTGGGTGTTAAGTAATGGTGATATACATTATACTTATTTAGCTTTACAAGAAGGTTATAATGTAGATGTGTTTAACAATGAGTATTACGATCCACAAGGAAATTTAGTAGCAACAAGTAAAGATGTATGGGAATCTGTAATAATACCTAATATACTGTCTGACTATGTGGAGCGTAAAAGAGATGAGTTACCTGCTGAGTGGAATTACTCTTTAGTGTTAGGTTTTGATTATTATCATTATACTAAAACTTTTTGGTTACACTCTTGGGCAAACGTATTACCTTATCATCACGATGTAGGTTCTAAATACTCTTATCACAAGTACAACAACAACCAACAATGGTATGATTATTCAGGAGGATTAATACTTGGTTACAAGCTAAATAAACATTTAGGCATGTTTGTAGAAGGAAAATATAATAAATACTGGAATCGTGAGTGGCATGATTTCAAGTTTGGAATTAACTATGTAATATTTTAAAAATGACAAAAGAATTAAACGAAGACACATCTTTTAAAATAAGTGTAAAAACTTTAGGAGGTATAGCTGCTTTAATATTTACTTTAGTAGGCATGTGGTTTACACTACAAGCAGATATAGCTGAAGCTAAAGAGCTTCCAAAGCCTGATATAACTAGAATGGAGTTTAATATGAAAGATGAAAACATACGTAGTACTATTATTGAGACTAGAGATGATGTAAAAAAACTAGAAGAAAGAATGATACGTATGGAAGACAAAATCGATAAATTAAGATAAAATGGAACAAACAGATACTAATCCAAAAACATATGTAATTTATATATTACTTATGATATTTATATTTTTTAGTAGCATAGCTTTTGGCCAAATGAAAGCTATATATTTTAATGCTGAGTGGAACTCTGCCAATGAAATAGAATGGTTTGATAAACTAAGTGACGTTAAAAAAGAAACAATGGATATTGGACATGGTGATTGTCAAGAAAAATATCAAATAGCTATAGTACCTACTATTGTTTTACTTAAAGACGGTGAAGAAGTAAAAAGATTTCAAGCAGATCTTAGTTTTAAAATGGTAGCTACAAGAAAAGAAATACAAGCCACAATAGATGAAATTTTAATGAGTGATTTTTAATATGAAAAAAGTAATACAATATTTATTTATAGTTTTATTTTGCTTAACAGCTAATACAACTTACTCACAATGTCCTCCAAACTCTTGGAGTCTAGATATTACAATAAACCCTGATCAATATCCAGAAGAAACATCTTGGTATATAATGGATTTTTTTGGTGATACACTTATACATGGTGGTCCTTATACTAATATAATAGATTATGAACCACAGTATACTAGCGTTTGTGCACCTATAGACAGTTTTTATGTTGTTATAAATGATTTATATGGAGATGGTATTGCAGGTAGTTTATGGGGTGGTAATGATGGTTCTATTTATATAGAGCAATGTGGTGATACTATATGGGAATTGCCTATTGCTAATTTTGGTTATCAAGTATACGATACAATATATACTTCTGGCTGCCCTCCACCACCACCTGTTTTTGGTTGTATGGATAGTAGCTATGTAGAATTTAATTTAGCAGCTACTTTAGATACTGGTATGTGTTTTACACAAAGAATATATGGTTGCACTGATTCTTTAGCTTATAATTATTTAGACTCTGCTAATACAGATATTGATATTGATAGTTGTTTACATGAGCTTGAGTTAATAGATTTAGGTGGTAATGGTTGGGCTGGATCAAGCTTAAAGCTTTCGCAAGCAACAAGCATGATACCGCCATTTAATTTTCAAGATATAGGTACTTATACTTTATTAGATGGTTTTGATACCACTTTCTTTATAAACCTAGCAGCTTCATATCCTATAAAAGCTATATTTGAAATAACACAACAATCAGATTTTACCGCTGTACAATGTGGTTATAAATTATATCACGAAGATTACGTGGCTATAGATATTGCTGGAGGTTTTGTTAATCCTATACCACCTTTCTTTCCTGTAATAGGTAATCCTTATTGTGGTAATAATTGTATAGAAAAAATATATGGCTGTATAGATACACTAGCAATAAACTACGACTCATTAGCTAACACAGATGATAGCACTTGTTACTATTATCCAGGCTGTATGAACCCTCTGTATTTAGAGTATGACACTATAGCTGATTATGATGATGGTAGTTGTGCTACATTAATAGTGCTTGGTTGTATGGATTCTACGGCTTTAAATTATAATCCTAATGCTAATGTTGAGATACCAGGTTCTTGTGTTGCTATTGTTTACGGTTGTATGAACTCTTTAGCTTTTAATTATAATCCTAATGCTAACGTTGATGATAGTAGCTGTATTTCATTTATATACGGATGTACTGATCCTGCTGCTTTTAATTATGATAGTTTAGCTAACACAGATAATGGTAGCTGTATACCTGTTGTATTTGGTTGTACTGATTCTACTATGTTTAACTATAATCCGTTAGCTAATACTGACAACGGTTCTTGCGTAGAATACTTATATGGTTGTACTGATCCGTTGGCTTTAAATTATAATGCATCGGCTAACACATTAGACAACTCTTGTTGTTACATTAGTGGATGTACTGATTCAACTGCTTTAAATTACGATCCTGATGCTTGTTATGATAATGGTGGTTGTATACAGATAATAACTGGTTGCACTGATGTTGAGGCTTACAACTACGATCCAACTGCTAATATTCCAAATCCAGATGCTTGTTTATATAGCGCAGGGTGTATAACTGGTGATAGTATACCTTATTGGTTAAATGATCAGTGTTACGCTTGGGTAATAGATGTAGATAATTATTGCTGTGATGTTGAGTGGGACACTATATGTCAATTAACTTACGACTATTGTGCTGGTACTTGGAGTGGTCCTATACCTTTTAGAGTACCTGTTGAAGATGTTTTTGTATATCCTAATCCTACTAATGGTAAAATTAATATAAATAAAAACGTTGATGTAGAGGTGTTAAATTATCTTGGTAGAGTAATTATATCTAGAAAAGATATAAACGCGCTAGACATATCTTATTTAAGCTCTGGGGTATATAATTTACGTATAAAAACAAACAGCTTAACAAAGAACGTAAAAATAATAAAAAAATAAAATGTACAACTATAAAATAAGACCTATAAAAATTATTGATGGTGACACTATAGATGCTGAAATAGATTTAGGTTTTGACATAAGAACTAAAAAAAGAATTAGATTTTTAGGTATTAATACTCCAGAAACTAGAACTAAAGATTTAGAAGAAAAAGCTAAAGGTTTAGCTGCAAAAGATAGGGTTAAACAATTGTTAGCTGGTTGTGAAAATATAACATTAGTTTCACATGGTGTTGGTAAGTTTGGTAGATGTTTAGGAGAATTAATGTTAGATAAGGTTGATGGTAAAGAAAAATTAACCTTAGTAAGTTTAAATAAATTATTAATTAGTGAAGGCCACGCGGTGGAATATCACGGAGGAAAAAGATAAATATGATAAATTGGATAAATGGTTTTAATACCAGTAATAAAAAAGAAAAATATCAATTAGAGTTTAGATTAGGAACTTTTACTGTTTTAGAAATAAAACTATGCGCTTGTTCTGTAAAAAAATGTTCTAAGTTTAGATTCATGATCTTTAATTTAGGTTTTGAATTATGAAAATAAGCAAGCGTATAAGCTACAAAGAAGGTGTACATAGTAACACCGCTACAAGAAGAGGTATTGATAACACGCCAAATGAAGAGCAGTTAACAAACATGAAAATGTTAGCTGAAAAAGTTTTTGAACCATTAAGGGCTTGGGTTGATGGGCCTATAAAAATAAACAGTTTTTTTAGATCACCAGAACTTAATAGAGCGATTGGTGGTAGTGGTAAGTCACAACATTGTAATGGTCAAGCTATAGATATTGATGACACTTTTAAGCGTGTTAGTAACGCTGATATGTACTATTGGATAAAAAATAACTTAGACTTTGATCAAATGATATGGGAGTTTGGTGATGATAATAATCCTAATTGGGTGCATGTTAGCTATGTGTCTGCTAAAAAAAATAGAAACAGATGTTTAAAAGCTTACAAAGAAAACGGAAAAACAAAATATAAACAAATTTAAAATATTAAAAGATTATGGCAACAACAACAGCAACATTAACACTAAGTAGTACTGATTTATTATCAGATGAATTAGCGTTAACAACAACAGCTACGTTAACAACAGCTGGAACGGCTACTGGTGTTACACAAGCTTCTGGTTTAAGTAGAAAAACAACTTCAGCTGCTGATGCAGCAGGAATACAAGCGGTTAACTTATACAGAGCAGGTGATTATACTGCCAATGGCGCAAACAAAGTGTACATTAAAAATTGTTCTGAAACAGCAGCAGAGTACTTTACAGTTCATATTGATCAAGAAGAAATAGGTAGGCTGTACGCTGGTGACTGGATGCTTATGCCTTGGAACGCTACATCAGGTACAAAAGCACAATTTACAGTAACTATAGCGGCTACTTGGGCTGCTGGTGACACTTGGGAATTTGATGGTGTAACTTTAGTAGCTGCAAATAGTACAACAGCTGATATTGCGGCACAGATAGATGCTTTAAATTACCCTAACTGGACAACTACATACGTAGCTACTGAATCAACAATTATATTTAAAGCTAGATATGCTACCTCTGCTTCTGAAGAGGTTTGGGTTACAGCTGATGGTACTCTTAATACAGCTGGTAATGGAACAGCTAATATAAGCTCCGCAGCAGTAGGATCAAAGTCTGAATCAGATATAACTATAAGACCTAGTGTTCATACAGCAATGACGTATGAAACTCTACTAATACACGAATAAAAACTAACAATAATTAAAAATAGATAAATATGGCAACAACAGCAACGATAACGTTAACGAGTGCAGACATTGCTGGGGATCCAGTAAATGTTTCTAAAACGGCAACGTGCACTAAAGCAGGTGCAACAACAGATTTAGATCAAACAATTGGATTAAATAGGGTTCATTTAAGATCTACAACAAATAAAGTTTTACTAGCGGCAAACGCTGAGGGTAATAATTTAGCGGCTAAGGTTTATATTATAAATAAATCTGAAGACCCTTCTTTATACTTAACTATAACAATAAACGCTCAAACTGTAGGTAAACTTTATGGAGGTGACTGGATGTTCTTCCCCTGGAGTCAAACAGATACATCGGCTAGCATAGAGGTAGCAGCTACAAACTGGACTTCTTCTACTGGAGATATTCCTGTAGAGTACGCTTTATTCCATGAAGATACAGACTTTTTAACTAACGCATAATAAATTATAAACTTTTAAAATAAAAAAATATGGCAACAACAACAGCAGCTATAAGCTTGTCTAGTGATATTACTGATAGTAACGTAAGTGTGTCTAACACAGCTGATTTAAACACCGCGGGAACAACTACTGGTTTAAATACAATGACATCTGTAACAAAAGTATTATCAAGTACTGATCATGTAGATTTAATCACAACTGGATCTGTATCTACAACACACGCTTATGTATACATAAATAACCCTTCTACAGATCATACAGAGTATTTTCATATACACATAGGTAACGCGGTTGGTAGTGGTACTTATGATGATAGTACTTTACCTACTGAAGAAATCGGTACATTATATGGAGGTGATTGGATGTTTATACCTTGGGATGTAGATGATGATATCACTATTAAACCAAGTGTATCAACAGATATGACTGTAGAATATATGGTATTTAGCTAAAATGGCTTCTACACCGTATCATAATATCACTGGTTCGACTGGCGTTACATCTGAGCTTATTTCTTCAAGTGAAAAAATAAGATCAGTAGAATCTATTAATATAGCTAATACACGTGATGGTACCGCCACTATAACTGTTTTTATACAAGACGATCCAACCGTTGGAACAACTTCTACTTTTAAAATAATTGAAAATTTAGTTATTCCAAAAGGTGTGACCTTTGTGATAGATGGCCCTATTCCCTTATCAAAAGGAAGCACTAACTTTGGATTACATATAACGGTAGGGTCTAGTGATACTGTAGATGTATTGATAAGATAATGAAATTTATAGGTCAACATATATATGATTTAGTATCTAGGTTTAGAAACAAAGCATTTGTGTCAACTGAAAACACAAATAGTGACACTGACTTAGAAATTAGAAGAACAAGTGGCTCCCCTACATTAGAATTAAGTGGATGGGCTTCAGGCGCGGGCACTGGATCAGCTGGTAGAATAAAATTTTTAAAAGCAGGTACAGGAGCTTTTGACACGTTTACAGCAGGTAACCACACAACTGATGGTGAGATTTTAGGTAGAATAGAAGCTTATGGCGTTGATGATTCTGATGCAGAAAAAATGGCGGCATATATAGAATTTAAAGGTCGTGGAAGTGATGCTGATTCTGTACTTGGTGAGATTGTTTTTGGTGCATCTGATCTTGATGATAATGGTGAACCAACACCGCATTTTTCAATAGGTTCAACTGGCGCTGTAGATATCATATCAAATAAATTAACTTTTGATAGTGTTAATTTAAATGCTATCCAAACCTCGTCAGAATCGTTTGCTGATAACGACACAAGTTTAATGACTTCTGCAGCTATAGAAGATAAAATATTAAGTTATGGTTACAGTACAGGTGATATAACAGGTGTTGTATTAACAGATGATGCTGGTGGTACTATTAGTGACACTGCTGGTAGCGCTGATTTTACTATAGCAGGTGGATCTGGAATAACTACATCTGGCAGTAGCACAACAATGACAATAGCTGGAGACGACGCTACTACATCCGCTAAAGGCGTTGCTAGTTTTAGTTCAGATAACTTTGCGGTGTCATCTGGTGCTGTAACAATAAAATCAAGTGGCGTAGATTTAACAGATGAAGTTACGGGAACGTTACCAATCGCTAATGGCGGTACGGGATCTACTTCAACTACTTATTGTGATTTAACCGCTAATGTAACTGGTGTTCTGCCAAGTGCTAATATGGATTCAGATACAGCACATCTAAGTGGTATTCAAACTTTTTCAGGAAGAAAAACTTTTTCAAGCACGGCAACAGTTCAAGGTCTTCTTACTTTAAATGGAGATAGAAACACTTCGTCAGGTGACGGAGTTATGATGCACGTGGATACTTGTACTGTAACTGACACTAGTACATCTGCTTCAGGAACAAAAGGTACTTCTACTCACGTTAATATAGAGCCTCCCACATTAGCAGCTACAAACGCAAGTGTAACCACGTCTCACGCCGCCACGTTATATGTTAAAGCTGCTCCAATAGCAGGTACAAATCAAACAATTACAAATGCTTACGGTTTATGGGTTGATGCTGGTAATGCTAGATTTGACGCGGATTTATCTATAGCTGGTAACCTAACGATAACAGGTGATATTACAAGTGTTGGAGACGATGTTTCCATTGGTGATGATTTATTAATAACTAGTGCTGCTGGTAAGATTAAATTCTCAGGTACACATGGAGGCGGTAACGAAGGTATACTTTACGAAGATTCAGGTGGTAGTGGTAGGGTCTCTTTGTTTTTCCCAGGTTCTGACGTTGTTGCGGTTGGAAATAGAGCCGCTAATGGTACGGTTGAACTTAGAGCAAACACTAGTACAGCTGGTAGTGGTGGAGAGGTAACACAGGTTACAGTTGAGGATGATAAAGTTAAGGTAAAAGACAACATAACTTGTTTAGACGGAGAGGATGATGAGTTTACAGTAAGGCCTAATTTATATTTTTTCGCTACCAATACGTCTGCCACTGTAGAAGGTAACGACGCTGAAGGTTCGCTTCCATCGACAAACACAACAACAGTTACTCTTTCACAAGAACAAAATAGTAGTAGTAGTGTTTTTAGTTTAGCTAGTAATGAAGTGACTATAGCTAGAGCTGGTTTATACAAAATGAGTTTTAACGTTACAACAGAATTAAATAACGGTTCTGGTAGAGCTGAATCTTTTGTAGGTTTAGTTCAAGAAACAAGTGGAGGTACTGTTACTTTAGTTGATGGTACAGAAGGCAGGGGATATCATAGATTTGTAGCTGGCACTGCTAATGCGGCTTCTGGTCAATCACATTCTGCTTCTGTTATTGTGAACGTTGCAGCAAATTCAAAATACACATTAAGATTTGGTTTACACAATATAGATGTCTCTGGCCAAAAACTTAGAACAATAGATGAAGGGACATCATTTTTAATAGAAGCAATAACATAAAAAAAAAGGGATAACTTTCGTTACCCCTTTTCTATTTTAGGAATTAATTAAAACTAAGAGTTCTTTTGATCTTGAACTTCAATTCTAATACCTTGAGCTAGCGCTTTTACAGTTTGCATAGCTTTTCTAACCCGCGTTCCTGCGGAATTATTCCCATCAACAAATTTATCAACATCAGTTTGACAATCGTTAACCACGTTTTGTAAATCGTCGAATAAGGAATCCAATTTGTTTAAACTCATATTTAATTTAATTTAAATGTTAATTACTATTTTTTAACAAAGAAGTACATCACGAATACTAAAGTTAAAAAACCTACAAATCCAGCACCACCAATAGTGTTTACCATATTTGCAAAGTTTCCTATAATATCCATTTCAAAAACTTTACCTCCTGTTAATAATTGCCACAAGATAGTTACTGGTATAATAGCCATCATTATGCCTACTAGTCCATTAAAAAATCCTGTAAAATAACTCATTACTTTTTCCATAATTATTTGTGTTAGTTAATACTCTGTTAAAACTTGAGGCCTAAGCCCAACATTAAATTTGTAGTCTTATTGTCCATGTCATACACGATCTTTGGATCAACAAAAACACCTTTGTGAAATGTAAACATTTTACCAAAACCTACTTTTAAGTTTTCGGTGTTTAATCCAACTGTTTGCGCATAAGCAAAATATCCGTTCCAGAAATATCTCGCGTGAACATCTAGTTCCATGTCAGCAGTAGAATCTGCTTGTGAAACATTTAATCCAACCATTAATTTGTCAGTTAATCCATAACCAACTGTTGGAGCTACAGACCATTCGGTCCAAGCTTTATTAGCAACGTCACCGGTACCTATGTACCAATCACCCTGTTTTTGAGCACTAACTCCTAGCATGAATAACATACAAAAAGCTAAACTCGTTATTGATTTTATCATAATACTTGTTTTAGTTATAGGCTTGTTATTTCGCAAGATCCACCGGCACAAGCCAACTCACCTGATAGATCTGTTTCATCAGTTTCTTCTTTCACATGCTCTAAGTTTATGTCATGCAAATGTTTAACTAATTTATCAAACTCCTTTTTAGTTATGTCTTCAAAAGGTGCTTGAGTATATGTACCACCATCATAAGGTAATACTGAAAGACCGTTATAATAATTTCTATTATCCCACATCCATTGACCAGCTTTTTTCCAATCATCTTCTTTTAAACTAATGGTTGCAGATACATTATGGGTATTACTACCGGTTTTGTGACCAGTTTTAACCCAAGTGTCAGCAACTTTTTTAACTCTTGCAAGTAAGTCAAAAGCAGACTCAGTCCTTAATATTGAACCTTTTGGCGCGGCTTGTGGTATTTCGATAACAGCAGTATCATGCGGTCTAAAATATTCATCTTTTACTAACTCTGGATGGTTAGCTAATAAATAACGGTATATTGATTCGTTTTTACCTACACGTAATCTACGTATATAATAATCATTATGCCAAGCATGTATACCAGAACTAGTACCTAATACTAAAGATGTAGTACCAGCAGGCTTAATACAGGTTGTTCTTGCCGCTTGATTTATACCTATTAATCTTGATATTCTTTTGTTTTCTGCTTTTACTATATTTGCAGCTTCCTTCATATCCATTTGGAGCACAGCGGCACTCCCGATCCCTGTCATTGACACACCTATAAGTGCGTCTTTCTCTGTTGTTTCTTGCCATATTTCTCTTAGATAGTGGAACTCTGTATAACCTGCTTGAAGCGTGCCAATAAAAGATGCAGCTTTAACCCGTAAGTTAAGATCTTCTTGGCTTGTGATATCACTTACATTAACTTCACACAAGTTACAGAACTGATAAGGGCGCAATGCTATTTCACAACATGGATTAGTTCCCCAATCTTTATCGTTGTTAAAATATATACCTGGCTCCCCAGCTCCGGATAATTCAATACGTTTCCACAAATCTAAGAAAAATTCCTTTGTTATTTTGTGTCTCATTAATACAGCAGAGTTATTAGCTCTACCACGTTGTGGGTTTGCTTCCCACCAATTACCTGATTTACAAGCAATCATTTCTTCATCAGTAGCCGTAAATAAACTTATTAAAGCTGCCCTACGAATACCACCAGCAAGCACAGCATCAGCAATATGACAAACAATGTCATGTACATTAATTGTAGATAATCTTGCTCCGTCTTCTTTTGCATCTAATATTCCTTTAATTTTTACTAAACACTCTTTTAATGGTTGAGGTCCTGGTGCTTTACCACCTGATGTTACAAGTCTAGCACCTTTAGGTCTAATACAAGTATAATCAAAATTAACTCTAGAGGCTCTTTTACCACCTAAGTAAGCTTTAATTAAAACTTTAATCGCGTCAGACCAACCTTCTATCGAATCACCTATAACAAATCTTCTAAATCTTTTTTCAAAAGGCTTTGTTACCGTAGGTAATTTTTTAATATGATGTTGTTGTACTGAATAACCAACTCCACAACCAGATAACAACAAAAACATCGTTTCATTAAAAGCCTCGATATCATCAATAGGTAAATAAGAACAATTGTATAGTCTATTTGGACTAACTTTTATAGGTTTACCAGCGAATTGTAAACTCCTCATTGAAGGTAAAACTTTTTTATTATATACGTAAGTATATGCTTGTTCTATTTCTTCTTTGAGTTTGGGATACTTTTTAATATGCATCTCCATATTTCTTGTTACTAGCTCTTCCCAAGTTTCTCTTCTATTTAACTCAGGTATGTATTTTGCATACTTCATGTACACAGTGATTTCTGATAAAATCCTGTTATTTAAATCTGTCATGTTTATTTAATTTTTATATATTGTTAAGCAAATGTCCACAAAAAGGATGTAAATAACGTGATTTACTTTATGTGGTTCGACGTAAGATCTAACGCCTATTAAAAACCCAGGACAGGTTCCAAAGCTTAAACTCCAATCATTTTTCATTTTACTCGATTTTTGATTATTAATTCAATTACTTTGTCACATTCCTTCTGATTCTGAGGTTTATATAAAATCACATGTTTTAGATGTTTATTAACGTAATTTTTAAATAATTTCCAACGCATTGGAAAACTTTCGTTTGCTCTGCCTTTGCATTCAATTATAAATGAAGAGCTTACAAAGTCGGGTGTATATTTTATAGGTAATATTTTTTTACAACCTCTATTTATTAACTCACCTTTACCATTACTTTGACGTTCATAGCTTTCGTTTTTAAACTCAAAACCTTCTTGAACTACGTATGTTTGACCTTCGTATTCAGCTTTTATTTTAGCTTTTTTTAAGGCTTGATACATGTATTTTTCTAAACCAGAAGCAAACTTGATCCCGTCGAATGTGACTTTTTTAGCTCTAACGGGACCACGTTTTTTTCTTTTTTTATAACTGCGCACCATTGTAATCGTCTGATCTAAATCTATCTATTAAAGCTTCTTCAGATAAATCTTGAAGTTCATCGCGTGCAGCTTGTATGTATAGCACAGCGTCCATAAGTTCTTCTTGTACATCGTTTAAATAGCCTTGTAAGTTTTTCATTCTAAGTCTACGTTCATCATCTAACGTATTGTTGTATTTTTCAAAGCCAACGTCTGAACGTTTAACAAACTTATCTACAACGTTTTTAACGACTGGATCGCGAAAACCATAAGACTTCCTTATTTCAATACCGTTTTTAGCATCCATAATTTCTCTATCACTCATATTATATTATTTAATTGTTATTAATCTTTTTTAAAGGTACCGTTACTCATTTTACCTGTTCTGTTTTTAATCTCATTATAAGCAAGATCAATACAGTCTTCAATACTAGTACCAGCAAGTTCTGCTAAGTTTGTGAGTACAACTACACAGTCACCAATACCATCCATTGTGGCTTGTTTATCAACTTTTAAAACAGCTCTACATATTTCACCAGCTTCTTCCATTAGTTTTAGTGTTTGTGTTTTCGTGTCACCACCACTGTATAAACCTCTTTCATTAGCCCAATCTCTAATTTTATCAAATCTACAAGCTGGTTTACATTGTCTAATACCTGTTGGCGATAATGCTCCTGTTGTAGTTTTTCCATTATAAGGATCATTATTATCAAACCATCTAGCAAAAGCCTTATTATATATATAAGATCTGTTATCGTTGTACATAGATGTTTTAACATTTTTCATAATCCACTTTATAGATTCAGCTGTTAAATAAACATCACCAAATTCTGTATTCCAATTCATTCCTATATTATCCATTAAATGTCCTTTCAATTTATTAGTTGGACATGGAAACGTTGTTGTTTGTTCTGTTATATTTATTTTCATATTTTCATTGTTTGGTTTATATAAATCTTTATAAGGTTGTCTATCTATTTTATATCCATATTCTTTTTGAAGTTGTAACTCTCTTTTAGATATATAATCTATATCTTCAGACATTTCTAATACTTCATACTCTCCTTCTTCGTAACCTTGCTGTTTTTCTACCCTGTTTTTTAAATCGTTGGTAACACCGATTTTTTTATTTGGTATGTGGTATATACAATATGTCATATTAATCAATTTTATCGTTATATAAATGCATATTATGCGCAAAATGATAATATGTACCTATTTCAATTTTTAATTCGTCTGCGATCATCTTTTGCAACATGGAAAAACAATATTGATCGTTACAAAAACCGTACCACAAATCATTGCTTCTCATAACCACGGACATAT
>Ga0208919_1001480_pt1 | contig 13504 bp, 18 predicted proteins | sample 4_EtaG_FD_184076 | JGI IMG/M metagenome (GOLD analysis project Ga0208919, IMG submission 184076) | Marine viral communities from the Subarctic Pacific Ocean - 4_ETSP_OMZ_AT15127 metaG (SPAdes) (version 3) | ecosystem: Environmental > Aquatic > Marine > Oceanic | place: Pacific Ocean | collected...
CAAATAGAGGGTTTTATACATTTAGAGGATCATTTTATAAAAGATAAATATGATCTAATAAATAGATTGGGAGTTTAATATGAAATTACTAGATACGTTTAAATTTGTTGATGCTTTTTATGAGTATATTAACAATAAAATAGGATTAAAAGAACTTGATAGCATTATACATTCTTTTAATTTTAGGTTAATCGGCTTTAGATTTGTTAAGAAAAACCCAAACAACGATAACCATTTATTAATCAGGTCTTTTGAAACTGAACAAGTTTTTAAGATTAATATTTAAAACCAGTTTACGCCTTTCAGCTGACTTAAAACGCCGTTATTTGACATTGACGGCGTTTTTTAATATCTTGTTTATTCATTCACATTTTATAGGAGTTTTAATATGAAACAATATCCAATCTGGAATATAATCACGGCGTGTATTTATAACAGCGCCAAATCTTACGGCGTCAAAAAAACAGGCGAGGTAGAGGTTAGAGTCGGCACAAGTTCAAAAAACAGTCATACATTTTTAACACATTGCACGACTCACCGAGAACTTGAAAACGGCGATAGAGAATATCGTTTTTATATTGATGGTCAGCTGATAAAAAGAGCCGTACTTTATAAAGGCGAATCACAGTTAGCTTTTTTTGACGGCGCATACCCAACCGACTCAAAATGGATTAATAAACCAATTGAAAACGGAGTCTTGAAATAATGCGAAAATTTATAATTTATTTATTAGAGTTTTTATTTATTCCAACAGTGATTCTATTTTGTTTGTTTATTCTTCTGGTAGCTGAACGAATAAACTAGAACGCCAAACATTAAACAAATTAAGCGCCGTTATTATTAACGGCGTTTTTTTTATCTAATTACAGCCGATCCAACTTCAGCCGATCCAACTTCAGCCGATCCAGTTTAAAACAGTTAAACAAGCGCCCAAACGCCGTGCGCCGTGCTTCAAAACCTATGAGAACCGAATCAGCTTCTAGGAGCTTTTAAAACTGGTACGCCGTCCAGCTGATCCACGAACACCGAATCAAAACCCAGTTTGCGCCTTTCAGCTGACTCCAGAACGCCGAATCAAATACCGAATTAAATGTTATTTAAACGCCGAATCAATTGCCGTGAGCCGTGGAAAATTGTTTAGGATCCTTGCATAATAAAGGTTAATTTACGCGCCAAGAATCAAGAAAAATTCAAAAAATTTCAGCGCAACGCCGTCCGGTTAAGCGAGCACATGGTCCAAGTTTTTCTCAAACAATTAGATAAAATTTGAAATAAGCGTTAACTATAGTATAATAAGCCATAAATCGCATAAAATAATATAGGTTAGGGTCCCCCGGATGGATGTTACAAGACAGGACGAGAAGCGCTTAAAACTAGAACTAAGATTAGCTCAGTTAGAGAAGAATGAAGCTTGTAAAAAAACTTTTTTAACATTTGTAAAAACGATATGGCCGTCTTTCATACAGGGAAGGCACCATGAAATAATTGCAGAAAAATTAGAACGAGTAGCGAATGGTGAACTAAAGAGACTTATTATTAATATGGCGCCCCGTCATACAAAATCAGAGTTTGCTTCTTTTTTGTTTCCGGCTTGGATGATGGGAAGGAACCCTAATATGAAAATTATTCAGGCAACCCATACCACCGAGCTTGCCGTTAATTTTGGGCGTAAAGTAAAAAACCTTTTGGACACAGATGAGTTCCATGAAGTTTTTCCAGAAGTAAAACTTGCTGTAGATAGTAAAGCATCCGGCAGATGGGATACAAATAAGGGCGGTATGTACTATGCTGTCGGGGTTGGTTCTAACTTAGCTGGTCGTGGCGGTGATTTAGTTATTATTGATGACCCCCATTCCGAACAAACGGCTATGAGTAACAATGGTTTTGAAGATGCTTGGGATTGGTACACTGGGGGCCCCCGACAGAGACTACAACCGGGTGGCACGATTGTACTTGTGCAGACCCGGTGGTCCGAAAAAGATTTAACGGGTCAATTACTGCGCTCTATGGCTAAAGACCCGTTGGCCGATCAGTGGGAAGTCGTGGAACTACCAGCTATTTTTGAAAGCGGACAGCCCTGTTGGCCCGAATATTGGAGCTTAGATGACTTAACGGCGGTAAAAGCGTCAATACCTCCTAGTAAATGGAACGCGCAGTATCAACAGAACCCCACTGGTGAAGAAAATGCGATAATCAAGCGTGAATGGTGGAGAAAATGGGAGAAAACAGCGGTTCCTAACCTACAATATGTTATTCAGAGCTACGATACGGCGTTTTCAAAGCGGGAAACAGCAGATTTTAGTGCGATTACGACATGGGGCGTGTTTTATCCGGAAGAAGAAGGAGGACAACCCAATTTAATCCTGCTTGACAGCAAAAAAGGTCGTTGGGATTTTCCAGAATTGAAAGAATTAGCCTTAGAGCAGTATAATTACTGGGACCCAGAGACAGTTATCATAGAAGCGAAGGCGTCTGGGCTGCCCTTGACCCACGAACTACGGAACATGGGTATTCCTGTAGTTAATTTTACGCCGAGTAAAGGTAATGATAAGGTATCAAGGGTACATTCGGTGTCTCCGTTGTTTGAAGCGGGCATGGTTTGGGCCCCCGATGAAACTTTTGCAGACGAAATGATAGAAGAGGTTGCAGCTTTTCCAAATGGAGAGTATGATGACCTTGTGGACAGTATGACACAGGCGTTAATGCGGTATCGTCAGGGTAATTTTGTGCAGTTGCCGAGTGATGACTGGGGGGAAGAGTTAGAATCTGTTCGGGTAAGAGCATATTATTGAGGGTAAGATGGCTAATTCTGTAGTAAAAAACGCAAACAAAGAAAATAACGATATAACTATCGAAGAAGAACTTCAGATGGGGGACGATCTTTTAGATCGTTTAACGGAATCTAAAGAAAAGCAGATAGGGGAAGAGCTAGAAAAGATGTTTGAAGATAGTGGAACTTATTTGCCTAATCCCAAAGATGATATTTTTGATCGTATTTTGCAATTAAACCAAGAACCAAATGTTGTAGATTTAAGACAGTATCAATATAAAGACCTAGCGCCTCCTTTATACGGAGACGGCGTTGAAACCAGAGATATAACGTATCAAGCTCCGGTTAAGTTACCTATGAAATCTGAGGGCATATATGATATTGGTATTGCAGCTGGTGGTAACGTAGGCATAGAGACGTTAAAGAAAACAACGATAGAATTACAGGAAACACCTTCGGACAGAGGTACGACTGTTTTGCAAAGAATGATGAAACAATCAGGGACCCCCGCACAGGACCCACGGCTCTTGGCTCAAGTAGCACAAGTTTTAGGTAGAGATGTCTAGCTATTTAGCAAAACAGCAGGCGTTTAAGGAAGATCCAAAAGCTTTTTCAGAGGGGCAGTATTTCGGTGCGTCTCTTATGCCCGGCACGGGCGAAGCTATAGCGGCGTATGAGCTGCCCGGCGTTTTATCGCAGGCAAAAGAGATGATACAAGGCGATGATACGTTACGAGCTCTTGGGGGACTTGGGCTTGCGACTTTAGGCACAGCTGCTGTTCTTCCTTTGGTAGGTCCCGGCGCACGAGCTTTAAAGAAAACTTTACAGGGCATTGAGGAATTTGCTCCTTACATGGGGCCTAAGTTAGCTGCTGAGGGCGTAGACACATCAAGGTTAGCGATGTCCGATCAAGGCGATTTTTTTACAGGTTCTTCGCCTAGTGCAAAAACGACAGACAATTTAAATTTAGGGTCAGGAAGTTTGTTTTCGGCAGAATCTAAAAAAGGGCGTAAGCTTCTAATTGTATCGTGCAGCGATACCAAATGTCCGGATGACGGTGATATGAAAGCTATGGACAGGTATTTGGGTCCTATCTTTCAAACTTTAAAAGCTCAAGGCGTACCACCTAATGTGGACGTTGCTATTATGTCCGCGAAACACGGGCTTATTACAGCAGATACACCCTTAAAGAATTACAATTTAAAGATGACAAAAGATTTAGCCTCTAAATTTAAAGGCGATCCAGATCAGATGAACAGAATTAGAAACACGATGGCGGGGTATGACGATGTTATCGTACAGGGCGGTAAGGACTATAAAGATGTTTTAAGAACAGCTGCTGGAGATATAAACATTAAAGAAATACCGGGCGGCAGGGGCATTGGCGATCAACGAGAGCTTATGATGAACGCAATAGCTCCTTTTAGAAAGATAAACACACCTGTGTATCATTATTCCCCTGACATACAATTAAACTTTACAAAATTAGATCCTGATAAATCTCCAGCTGTAATTGACTCATTAGGTGTTCATGTAGGTACAAAAAAGGCTGCAAGAGATAGGTTTGAAACTAGAATGAATTTAGGAACAGGCCAACTACCGGGTATAGATGATATGCCTACAGGTAACGTAGGATATGGTCCTGATGGTAAACCTATACCAAGAACAACCTTTGGCGGGACTTTTCCTCTTTTAGCGGATACGTCAAAACCTTTTACTCCAAGTACAGCAGATAGTAAACGATTTGCAGGGGACAAAGAGTGGAGTGAGTTTGACCTGAACGAACACTTGATTGATGAATTTAACAAAACGCTACCAAAAGGTCAGGACTTTGATGGCTATTATACTATGAAGCATCTTTCAGCCGAACCGGGTTTTGAAGAATTTCCTTTTGCAAAGTTTAGAGAGTTTGTGAAAGATTATAGAAAAAAATTAGCAAAAGATGGTTACACGCATATACCGTACATCAATGATGTCGAAGACCCTAGCTCAACTTCTTTTATAATGCTTGTAGACCGACCCAAAGGCAAGCCGAAGGTTTTGCAAGGAACCTTTGCCAAGAAGGACCCGGCAGCTGCTGACGATCCGGACTTAATGAAGGCCGAAGGCGGAGTAGTTGAAATGAAAGAAAGGGCGATAAATATGAATAGAGGACCACAAGGTATTGAACCTTTTATTAAATATATGCAAAACGGAGGAAACCCTGAACTAGAAATGTCAGGGAATATGGCAACGCCGTCTCCGTACAAATATGAAATAAATGAGCCACGACCCCCTATTATGCCGATAGAAAAAAATCTTGAACTAGAAGGCATAATACAAAGAATACGGGAAGAACCTATTATGGACGGTAATACTATAAGGTATAGAACGGAAGAAGAAATTCAGCGTATTATACAACAGATGTTACGACAACCAAATATAGACATTACTCCCGAAGGCGGCATAAAAATAAGACCTTCTGTTGAAATAAGAGGAGAAACACCTTCTAGCGAGACTTTTATGGGTACTTTGGGAGGCAAAGAATTGTTTTTAGAAGATAAGGATTTAAGAACGCGGGCAAGGCTGGGTGTAGATGTTGAGTTACCAAAAGGGGACAGAGCCGGAATGGGAGCAGAAGCAAGCTATTTTAAAGGTACTCGTGAATTTCCAGAACAATTAGCACAATACGGCTTTCCAGATAAAGTTAGAAGAGGCAGCGGTAAGATTAACTATGGAGACATTGATGCGTATTATAGTATGCAAGGCGGTCCGACTATTTCAGGAAGATATAATCCGGTTACAGAGCAATATGGGGGTCAGATAAATTACGGGATGCCGCTGCGAGATATGGGAATACCCCAGCTTTCAGAAAAAGCTGTTAATATGTTTAGGCGTTTGGTAAGGTAACGACAAGGAGACTTGAATGGCAGATAAACCAAGTATGATGGACAAGGTTCCATCTCAGTTAGACGAAGAAGAGTTAAAAGCGGAAGTTGACGTAGAGATTCCAGAAGCTATGGACGTTGAAGATCTAACAGATGATATGGATATTGAGGTTATCCCAGAGGAAGACGGCAGTGTTGTTGTTGATTTTGATCCGAGAGAAGAGAAAACTGATGAGGGTGACTTTTACGCTAATTTAGCAGAAGAATTATCGGATGCAGATTTAGGGCGTATTTCCGGGGAATTGACTGGAGAGTTTGAAGAAAATAAGAGCAGTAGACAAGAGTGGGAAGATGCTTTTGCAAATGGTTTGGAATTACTTGGGTTTAGTTACGAAGAAAGAGCGCAACCGTTTAGAGGAGCCAGCGGCGTTACCCACCCGTTACTCGCAGAAAGTGCCACCCAGTTTCAAGCACAAGCATTTAACGAGCTCTTACCACCAAGTGGACCTGTCAGAACTTTGGTTATGGGAACAAGCACTCCTGAAAAGGAAGACCAAGCACAAAGAGTAAAAGAGTTTATGAATTTTTACATAACTTCGGTTATGGAGGAATATACACCAGAGTTTGACCAGATGTTGTTCTATTTGCCGCTCGCAGGGTCAACTTTTAAAAAAGTATATTATGATGAGAACTTAGACAGAGCTGTAAGTAAGTTTATACCGGCTGAAGATTTAGTGGTGCCTTATAGCACATCAGACTTAGAAACTTGTCCGAATATAACTCATGTTGTTAAAATGAGCCTCAATGATTTGAAGAAGAGACAACTATCGGGCTTTTACAGGGACATACCTGTTATTCCGGCACAGGGAGAAGGTTCGAGCGTCAAGGAAGAAATAGAACGTATTGATGGGGTGTACCCGTCAAACATAGATTACGACTGCACTTTGCTGGAATGTCATGTTGATCTGGACTTAGAGGGTTTTGAAGAGACGGACGAAGAGGGTGAGGCAACAGGAATTAAAGTGCCTTATGTAGTAACTATTTCACAGGATAATGGACAAATCCTCGCGATTCGCAGGAATTATAAGGAAGAGGACGAAAAGAAGAAAAAGATACAATATTTTGTGCATTATAAGTTTCTTCCGGGTTTCGGGTTTTACGGACTAGGGCTCATACATACGATAGGTGGTTTGTCAAGAACAGCGACAGCTGCTTTACGTCAGTTGATAGATGCAGGTACGTTATCTAATCTTCCGGCAGGCTTCAAGGCCCGCGGTCTACGGATCAGGGATGATGACGAACCCATACAACCGGGTGAGTTTAGAGACGTTGATGCACCGGGCGGGGATATAAAAGCAAGTTTAATGTCGTTACCTTTCAAGGGTCCGGATCAGACTTTGATGGCGCTGTTAGGTTTTGTAGTTGAGGCTGGACAGCGATTCGCTACGATTACGGATTTAAAAGTAGGCGATGGCAATCAACAGGCAGCGGTAGGGACTACGATAGCTATGCTCGAACAGGGTAGTCGTGTTATGTCAGCTGTTCACAAAAGGCTGCACTATGCGATGAGGTTAGAGTTTAAACTTCTGTGTATGGTGATGTCGGAGTTTTTACCGGACGAGTATCCTTACTCTATAGCGGGAACAGATAGTTCGGTTAAGAAAGAAGACTTTGATGACAGGGTAGATATATTGCCGGTATCCAATCCAAATGTATTTTCTCAGGCACAGAGGATTTCTTTGGCTCAGACTAAGATGCAATTAGCTACAGCTGCACCTGAAATGCACAATATGTATGAAGTGTTTAGGGATATGTATGAGGCGTTGGGTGTAAGGGATATAGACAGAATACTGAAAAGAACACCTGAACCGGAGGCAACACCGAAAGATCCGGCATCCGAGAACATAGATGCTTTGGACCAGTTACCTTTAGTGGCGTTTGAAGGGCAGGAGCACGAAGCCCATATTATGTCACACATGGTATTTGGCTCTACGCCTCTTGTTGCGGGCACTCCGCAAATAGCCGTATCTTTACAGAAACATATTATGGATCATGTGAGGATTGGTGCGAGGGAAAAAGCTGCGGTTGAGATGTTGCAGGCCAGCGGAGGTCAGGCGTTAAGCGATGAGCAGATGCTAGATGTAGAAGCAAGAATGGCTCAGTATGTGGCAGAGGGTATGACTCAACTGAAACAACTTAGCGCACAACTGTCAGCACCGGGACCAGATCCGTTAGTCCAGCTTAAAGAGAAGGAACTACAAGTCAGAGCTCAGGGAGAACAGAACGATGCACAGGTTGACAGAGCTAAACTAGGTCTTGAGCAGCAGAAGATAGAGCAGAGGGGCGATCAGTTTGATAAGAGGATTGATAGTCAGGAGAAACAAACTGCGGCTAGGATTGATGCAGCTGAAAGGCGTGAAGTGATGAAACAACAACAAGCGAGACAAAAAGGAGGTCAGTGATGGCTAAAAAGGGTGACACAAGAAGCGAGAAGGAATTAAGAGCAGAGTTTTTTGACGGGCCTGCTTCTGATACTATGAGCTTTGAACAGTTTTTAATACAACAAGGGCACGGCGATAAAGTAAAACCTATGAAGATGGGGGATGGCGGAGCTGTTGAAATGATTAAAGGAGATCCTAATTATTTTAAGGATTTATTATAAGTGCAAAAAAAGCTTCAAAAACACTCTGCATACGAAGAGTATGACGAGGACGGTGACGGGGTAGTCTCTGACGAGGAGCTATCTCATGTAGCGGCTATAAAGAAGCTAGAAAATGACCTTCGTAAACAAAGAGCACAAAGGCGTATGGCAACTGCCAGTTTGGTTGGTATGGCTGTATTTACTGCTGCAATGTTTGTTGTTGATCTTGAAAGGGTCAAAGCTCTTTCAGATATTAGTAATCTTTTCTATATTAGTGGCGCTGGAATTGTTGGTGCTTACATGGGTGCTTCAGCATTTATGAACAAAAACGGAAAATGAAGCCAGCTTTCCTTCTCATGTGCTATTTGGCAGGAGCGCCCGCGGGAACGCTTCATTTCGGCAATGTAACCACTTGTGATTATTTTAAAAAATACCTAGATAACCAGAGCATTAAAATTGGTGAAGATGAAAAAAACTATGATTGTTTTTGTAAATTGGTTACTGTAAATGAAACTACAAGGTTGTATTAATGACAGAAGATAAGAAAAAACCCATTGATTTAAAGGTAGGAGAGAACAGTTTTGAACTTATACTACGAATACTTGGTAATGAGTTTATAGCAATACGCATAGGGTCAACAAATTTTTCTGGTAAGCTTATAGCAGGTGGTGTGTTGTTATTGTTTTTTACCTTTATGTTGCTTGAAGTTTTTGGATTAAATGAAATTATAAGATAAATAAAGGAGATAACAATGCTAACAGCACTAATAGGTCCAGTAAGTAAACTTGTTGGCAAGTTTATTGAAGATAAAGACACTAAGAACAAGTTGAGTCACGATTTAGCAACGCTTGCCTCCCGTCATGCGCAGGAATTGGCTAAAGGACAAATAGAAGCAAATACAGCACAGGCTAAACATCCGAGCTTATTTGTAGCCGGCGCACGCCCAGCTATAATGTGGATTTGCGCGCTCGGCCTTCTAACGCAATTTTTTATCATGCCTATTGCTGAATGGGCAACAGCGATATGGATGCCAGAGATAACTCTTCCTAGTTTAAAGACGGGGGAACTTATGACTTTGACCCTTTCATTACTAGGACTCGGAGGAATGAGATCCTATGAGAAGTCAAAAGGCGTAGCAAGAGAAAACATGAAAAAATGATGTGGGTTTATTTAAATATATCTAAGTTTTTTAGTAAACTAAGTAATTACTTTTACAAACGTCATGTGAGGATGATAAAAAATGGACACCCCCGATAATGACGATGAATTTAAATTGTGTTGGATACACAAAGTGGCTATGACAAAAAAAGAAAAACATTCTGACGAGGTTGAAAAAGACGTTTACTTTGAGTGCCCGCTGTGTAAAGATGTACTTAGAGTATAAGAGTATATAAGACAGAATAAGAAAATATAAGGTTTTTATGTCAAAAAGTGAGATTTATCTTGCAGAAGCTGTTTTTAGAGTTATAAGTGAAAGAAGAAAGATTGTTTTAGACGTTTTACAATTTAACACTGTTAAAAACATGGAACACTACAAACAGTTGATGGGCGAGATGGACGCTTTAGAATATATTGAAAACGAAGTAAAAGATCTTTTAAATAGACAGGAAAAAGAAGATGACTGAAAATGGTTTAGAGAAAACATACATAGAGCCCTCAGAACGCGTACTAGACCCCTCTTTAGTAGATAAGACCCTTTTAGACCGTATGCCGTCTCCTACAGGCTGGAGGCTTCTTATTTTGCCATACAGAGGTAAAGGTAAAACAGAAGGTGGTATTTTACTACCGGATCAAGTGGTAGAAGAGGGAAAGATATCAACACAGGTAGGTTATGTTTTAAAAGCAGGGGCCTTAGCATATAAAGATTCTGAAAAGTTTCCAGCAGGACCTTGGTGTGCGGAAGGCGATTGGGTTATGTTTGCTCGATATGCTGGCTCAAGATTTAAGATAGATGGCGGAGAAGTAAGAATATTAAACGATGATGAAGTTTTAGCAAAGATTTTGGACCCAGAGGATATTTTACATTATTAGAGGTGACAAATGAATAATCCAAAAAAAGAAGACGAACAACTCAATTTAGACATTGAAGACCAAAAGGAGGCCGAAGATGTTGAAATTACTGTCGAAGAACCGCAGGAAAATGTGGATACTCCAGTTGAGGAAAAAGCTGGAACAGCTGATGACGAGTTTCAGGAGGCTGAAAACAAAACTCAAAAACGTATTAACAGGCTTACCAAAAAAATGCGTGAAGCCGAAAAAAACGCCGAAGAAGCCCTCAACTTTGCAAAGCAAAAAGACCAAGAAAACAAAAACTTAACTCAAAAACTGACCCAAATGGATACAAACTATGTGGACCAATATAGTGGTCGCGTAGAATCTCAAATGGCTCAGGTAGAATCTAATTTACGCGCAGCTATGGAAATAGGTGATACGGAAGCAGCAGTAAAAGCACAAAAAGAAATGGCTACTCTTGCGGTAGAGGCAGATAGAGCGGAACAGGCGAAAAGAGCGCAAGAGAGAAAGTCTAGTCAAAATCAAGCACCACAAGATCAAGCACAACCGCAGCCGCAGCCTCAGCCTCAAGCACAGGCTCCGCAACCACCTGACCCTAAAGCGCAAGCTTGGGCGGAAAGAAATAATTGGTTTGGTAATGATAGTGCTATGACTTATGCGGCATTTGGCATACATAAAGAATTAGTAGAGTCAGAAGGTATTGACCCGAAAACAGATGAATACTATAATGAATTGGATAAACGTATGGGAGAAGAATTTCCTCATAAGTTTAGCAATGGAGCACAGAGCAAGAAACCCGTCCAGAATGTTGCCTCTGCTTCAAGATCAAATTCTGGACGAAGCAGTGGGAAGAAACAAGTGCGACTTACTCAAAGGCAGGTCGCAATAGCAAAAAAACTGGGTGTTCCTTTAGAGGAATACGCAAAATATGTGAAGGAGTAATTAAATGGAAAAGCAAAAAGAAATGTTTGAGGGATCTATTGAAAGAGCTCCACGCACAGCAAAAACTAGAGAAAAGACGGCTGCAAGAAAGCCGTGGGCACCACCATCTATGTTAGATGCACCGCCTGCCCCCGATGGTTTTAAACATCGTTGGATACGCGCTGAAACAAGAGGTTTTGATGATACCAAAAATATTTCAGCAAAATTACGAGAAGGTTGGGAACTTGTAAGAAAAGATGAATATCCAGATTTTGAAGCCCCCGTACTTGATACAGGTAAATATGAAGGTGTATTTGGAGTTGGTGGATTAATATTAGCTCGCATACCGGACGAAACGATTGCAGAGAGAACTGCTTACTTTACAGAAAGAAATGCAGATCAAATGCAAGCGGTAGATCAGGATATGATGAGAGAAAATGCCCATTCTACTATGACAATTAGTAGACCAGATCGTCAGTCTCGCGTGACCTTTGGAGGTCAAAAAAAATAGAAACTTAAACTTTTAATAGGAGACTTAAAAATGGCAAATAATTTAGCCGGAGGCTACGGGCTTCGTCCTATTGGAATAACTGGTGCTGGAGCAAACACTACAGGTGTTACTCAGTACGAGATTGCTAACGATTATACCACTGCGATTTATCAAGGGGGTATTGTTATTCCATTAGCCGGAGGAACCATAGCTATTTCAGACCAAGCGGTCGCTCCCCTAGGTGTTTTTTATGGTGTTGAATTTGTGGACTCAGGCACAAAGAAGACAACTTTTAAAAACTACTGGCCGGGATCAAACAATGTTAGTGTAGATACAAATCATCCTGTAAAGGCTTTTGTATTTGATAACCCAATGCAACTCTATACAGTTGTTGCGGATGGCACTAATACAGATAGAGCAACAGCTTTAGCAGATGTTTTTGCAAACTGTGACATGGCAAGCGTAAATGATGGAAGCACTGGAACAGGGCTATCCACAGATATGATTGATATAAGCACAGCTGCGACAACTGCTGGTTTAGATCTTAGGATCGTTGGATTGTATGAAGACGATGCGAATGTAGATTACTCAGCTTTGGGTCATCAATATATCGTTCGTTTAAATGCACCTTTTAACTCAGGATTTGCGGCTGCTGTAGGCACCGCAGCCAATACAGGTATATAAGGAGATAAGTTATGGCTATATCAAGAGCACAACTAGCGAAAGAGCTAGAGCCCGGACTTAACGCCTTATTTGGCCTTGAGTACGACAGGTATGAAAACGAGCACTCTGAGGTTTTTGATGAGGAATCATCAGACAGAGCGTTTGAAGAAGAAGTGATGTTAGCAGGTTTTTCAACTGCCCCAACTAAATCAGAGGGTGGTACGGTAAGCTTTGATGACGCACAAGAAACATTTACTTCAAGATACACTCACGAGACTATCGCACTTGCTTTTTCAATTACTGAAGAAGCGATTGAAGATAATCTTTACGACAGACTTGCAAGTAGATACACAAAAGCGTTAGCTAGATCTATGGCACAAACTAAGCAGATTAAAGCTGCTGCGATACTAAACAATGCGTTTAGTTCAAGTAATGCTATTGGAGACGGCGTAGCGTTAGCTTCTGCTTCACATCCAACAATTAACGGAAACCAAAGCAATATTTTATCAACAGCTTCTGACCTTAATGAAACTTCATTAGAGCAGGCGTTGATAGACATTGCAGGTTTTAAGGATGAAAGAGGTCTCAAAATTGCTGTAAGAGGTACTAAATTGATTATTCCAAAAGAATTACAATTTATTGCTGAAAGAGTATTAAACAGTAATTTAAGACCGGGAACAGCTGATAATGATGCAAATGCAATGAAGAACATGGGAATGTTGCCGGAAGGTGCCGTTGTAAACCATTTCTTAACAGACACAGATGCGTTTTTTATTAAGACAGATGCTCCAAATGGTTTTAAATTCTTTAACCGTTCACCAATCAAAACTGCTATGGAAGGCGATTTTGATACAGGTAACATGAGGTTTAAAGCTAGAGAGCGTTATAGTTTTGGTGTTTCAGACTGGAGATGTGTATTTGCAACTCCGGGAGCAGCATAAAACTTTAAAAGTTTATTACGCTTTAATAAGGACGGTTCTTGCCGTCCTTATTTTTTTGTGTATAATGAACTAAACCTTGACAGTTACATGGTGTAACTGACATTTGCCAAGACAAGGAGATTTAAATGGCTAATACAACTTTTTCGGGCTCAGTCCGATCAGAAGACAATTTTAAGTTAGTAAGTAAAAACACAACTA
>Ga0208919_1001481_pt1 | contig 13501 bp, 7 predicted proteins | sample 4_EtaG_FD_184076 | JGI IMG/M metagenome (GOLD analysis project Ga0208919, IMG submission 184076) | Marine viral communities from the Subarctic Pacific Ocean - 4_ETSP_OMZ_AT15127 metaG (SPAdes) (version 3) | ecosystem: Environmental > Aquatic > Marine > Oceanic | place: Pacific Ocean | collected...
GGGCTGACCCGTTCACGAATGTATTGACGGTCTTGATCAATCGAGTTGCCATAGTGGTTTCTCAATCTGATCAAGCGGCGGTAGAACCTGAAGTCCGAGGTCGCACGCTTCTGAACACGAGTGGTAATCCCCCCAACCCGAGCGATGGTTCTGGTAAACCAGATGTCCATGGTGATGGGGTTCCAGTTCTCGTTCATGTTCAGGTAGAACGAGCCAATCTTGGGGCCGATGACCAGAGCGTTGTACCCGTCTTGGTCCACCAGTTCGCCAGAGATTTCCTTGAGCCGGTCGTTGTCTTGACCTGCCTCGTCCATGTCCTTCTTCAGTTGGCGAATGCGGGCATTGACTTCACCTACCGTGCCACGCTGCTTCATCCAGTTGGCAACCTCAGTCCATGAGCCGAAGTGTTCACGCAACTGCTGGATGGTGACGAAGTCAGCACCCACTCGGTAACCCGCAGGAGCCTTGAGTTCACCTGTCTCAACGTAGGTGTTGAACGCCTCGATAGCCTTCGCCATGTTGCGGTCGATCTTCTCACCATTAGACATGATGGCAAGAATCATGGTGAAGACCACACGGTTTTCTTGGAAGTTCGGGTCGGTTCGTCGAAGGCCCGGCACACGGTTGTTTAGAACACGGACCATGTTGCTGATCGTGGTTCCATACCACATCTCTGCGTCACTTAGTTCACTGTTGGAACTAACGGCTGCAATACCCTGAGCGATGGCTTCGACGTACAAAGCCCTCAGATCGGCTGCTTGGTCTTCCGAGACCTCAGACCCGTCGATGCCCAGCAAAGTCTTCAGGCGGCCCGCAGCGGCGATTGAGCGGTAGTTGAGCGCACGCTGGAGAAGGTTGCGTTGCTCTTTGGCAACAGGGCCTGAACCCTTGGTGTTCCGTCCGGGCAACCCAACGGAACGAGCGTGAGCATTAGCGTACTCGCGGAAAGCCACAGCCTCTGGGGACTTGCTCTCCAGTTTCGTGCCGCTGTCTTTCCACTCCTTGTGCAGGCGATACCACTCTGCATCTGGCAGAAGGTCCATCCCGATCATCATGCGGGCTAGTTCGGCAACGTCTTTGTTGCGTGCCTCTGCCTGTGCAAGGACAGCCAGTTTGGTGAGGTTTACTTGGCCCTGACGTTTTCGCTGAGGTCGAGCCTCTCCATCAGTGCTTGGACGAACGGTGTCATCGGCTGCTCGTCCAGTTCCTTGATCAGGCTCTCCTCGTCCTTCACCATCTGCAACAGCGTCTGCGGGTCTTCCTGATACATCTCCCACATCTCGCTGCTCAGATCGTCCCTCGTCCACTCGTCGTGTGCCGTCTTCAGCCTGCTGAGAAGCGTCACGGCTTCGGATGACTGGAGATCCTGAACGCTGCTCGGCGACAGCAACCCATGCTCTAAGCCCGCCGCTACGGATGCTTGAAAGTTCTGCTTCTGAGAGTCCGTCAAGAACGGCATACTCGACAGCAGGGAGGTTGCTCGGGACACGTTCTCCGCCAACGGCTTCTGGTTCGGGGTTGCTTTCGTCATAGTTATACTCCGGGTTCCAGCCATCAGCCTTCCATGCTTCAAGTTGTGCTGGGAATGTTTCAGGGTCTAAGAACTGTGGATCGAACTCGACACGGCCTGTGATTTTGAAGCCGACACGGCGATACAAGGCGGGCAACTTGCCGACCAACGATCCGGGCTTGCGAACGTCAAAGTAGTCTCCACGAACGGGCTTGCCGTCCGCCATCAGTATAGCATGACCGGCAACAATCGGAACAACGTCGCGTGCGTTGGTCTCGTTGTTCGCAAGGCCAGTCCACTCGTAACCGTCAAAGGTTGGGTTGTCTTCGTCTTGCCCTTGTTCAACACGCTTCAGTGCATACACCACGTTGGTCCCGGTAATGCGGAACGCTCGGATTCTTGGGTTGCCTTCGGAGTCAACCTCAGTGAACTCCGCTGCGGTTGGAATGGTCAGGGTGTTGGCGTGCGGCGACTTCCGCATCTCGCCAACCCATTCGGTGTGACGGATCTCTTCAAGGTCAAGGTTTGCTGCAACCTGAGCAGCCGCGAGCAACTCGCCATGTCGCTCAGGCGGTACGTCACCAAGCATCGTAGATGTCAGCGATCCTGAGTCAACGTCGGGACCGGGTCGGCTAATCCGGGCCTTGGCAATGCTGGCATTCAAGGAGAAGGAGCCGTTGTTGCCTGTTGCACTCTTGATCTGATTTGCATCAAAGACGATGTGAGAATCTTCAGGACGCAGTCCCATTTTCTCGGCTTCCTCTGCCCACACCGCGTCAGAAACTATCTCTTCTCGCAAATCCTCTTGCGAAAGTCGGTCAGACACCGCAATGCTGGGGAAGGCAAGCAGGTTGTCATTACCGGCTGTGCCTCCACCTATGGTGTTTTCCATCTCGGCCCGGTTGACGTAGACAACGCTGTCATAACCGAGGCTTTGGATGTACCTTTGCATTCGGCGGTTGTAAACCTCTCTGGCAAACACAGGTGTTTCCCTGCCTTGCTTTGTCATGACTTTCTGGCGAGCGTTGGCAATTTTGCGAATCTGTTCCGCTGCTGCTTCCGGCCCATCATTTCGCAAAGTCTCGCTAATCTTGAAAAGCAAGTCCATGCCCGTCTTATCAGCCAGCCTTCGCATGCGAACGCCGCGAGTCATAGCGTCCAACTTGCTAGTCACCACATCTGTAAAAGCGTCCGCCTCCATACGTCGCATGCCAACAATTGCTTCTGCGGTAGGAATTCCAAGTTCGTATGTGACCCCAACGCCAACCGTGGTTTCGTTCCACGACATTGGGTCAAGCAGACGCAACGGGTTTTCCATCCGAGCAACCAGTGGGTAGACACGCTGGTCACCAGTTCCGAGTTGTGAGTCTGCAAAGGTGTTCGCCACAATCGGGTTGGCGGTGAGGTGCAGGCCCAACTCTGACAACGATGGGTCAAAGACATCACTCTCGGCAAACGGGAACCTTGTTCCGTGGTACATGGTGACGCGAAGTTCTTCGTCTGTCGCCCCGTAGAACTCTGCAAGATTGTCGGAACGCATGTTGTTGTCCACCGCAACAGCAATCCGGGCCTTGGCAACATCACTTTCGGTTGCCTCGTCTGGGTCAATGCCTTCTTCTTCCAAGGCTGCGTCTACGTCTTCAGGGGTGACCCCGTCACGCATCTCCTCCTCAAGTGCGTCCGCCGCCTTCTCACGAGCCTCACGCTCTTGCTCTTCTTTGGCACGCTGAGCCTCGCCCGTAAGCAACTGGTCAAACCGCATGCCCGCCAGCAAAGTTGCACGGCTCCCACCTACCGGGGCCTCGGCAGCGGCCAAGCCGCCTTCTTCGGCAGCGGCGGCCTCAAGAACACGCAGCACTCGTTGGGCATGCTGTGCCTTTCCTCCCAATAATCCAATGCGAGCCAGCAAACTTTCAACCTTGCCGTCAAACTTTCTCGCACCTTCTTCAATAAGTCGTGCAGCACCTTCAGCCTCGACAAAGGCTGCGGCATCTTCGCCAAACACTGAAGAGTCCGGGTTGGCAGTATGCAGCAAAGCCATAAGGGCCTGCGTACCGGGAGCCACGGGACGAGTGTTGCCCAGCCCCTCAACTCGGTAAAGGTCCTTGGAGTAACTTTGTGCAGCCTGAAGAACCCGAGAGTCATCCATTAACGAACGAATGTGCCGGTACAACTCTGGGTTGTAGAACTGCACCGCGTGGATAGCCTCGTGGGCCACCAAGCCGCGAAGGTACAGTGCGCCAACTTCTGACTTGGCCCCGCCTTGAGAGATTATTTGACCAATGGCATCAGCACTACGAAGGACTACTGTTGGCTTGCTATCTTTAGCCTCTACTTGATATGCAAACCACCCAGTGGCGGAGTCATTCTCGGTGTTTTGACCACCGTCCACAAACACTACATTTACGCCAAGTCGGTTACCAAGTGCCACGGCTGCTTTTTCGGCAATGGTGTATGCTGCCTTGGCACGCACGCTAAATGGCGTAGATGCTGCTTCGCCTTCATCCGACTTCGTCTTGGGCTTGCTCATGTTGCCAAGGTGTTCTTCGACGGTTTGCGTGCCAGCGTCTGTCACCTTCTTGCCAAAGACTTCGTTGTAAAGACGAACCCGGCGAGCCAACTTGTTGTAGTCAGCAAACGCTTCGTCACGCTCTGCGACAGCCTCATCAATTTTTGACTGCTGCTCCTCCATGGAGGGTCCGTCATCTTTTGCGGCTTCAGCCTGCAAGTCAGACGCACGCTGTCCAGCATCTGCTGCCCTTTGTCTCGCGGCCTCTGCGTCTTCTCTGGTTTGATCAACCCGTTCTTGTTGAGCCTCTTCGCTCAAAGCCCCAAACTCAGAAGCGTCCGCCTCCAATGCTCCTGATTCAATGTCGGCAATTTCGGCTGCTGTGTCTCGGGCCTGTCTTGCCTGCGGTCCCAGTGCCGCTCGTTCGGCTGCACGCAACCCAACACTGGCGGCGGCTTGTTGGGTGTAGTGCAAACTGCCAAACGCAGACCCGCCCACTGCCCCAAGCAATGCATCTTGAAAATACCCGCCTACGTCAAACCGGCCTTGAACATTTAACTCGTCGCCGGAAACGAACTCCTGCAATTCAGCAAGGGAATCATTGGCAAGTCCTGCAAACCCTTCTTCAAACGCCTCTTGGCCCGACTGCCTAAGAGTGTTAGCAGCAAATTTTCTAACGTGTTGTTTGGCTCCGCCGCGAATGGCACTGAGTTCTGCGTCAGTAAAGTCTGTGACGGCTTTTCCGCCGACCCCTTTTCCTGTTTTTTTTGCACCTTTTGGAACTGTGCGAAGACCCGGTATTCTTGAGGTGGTCAACTCCATCATCAGTTCGACCGCAACAGCACGCCCAGCATAAAGCCTAGAGTCTTCTAGGTCGTAAGAGATCATGTCCTCGCCATTGATGTACCTTCTCCTGTTTTCCTCCATCAGGTTGTTTTGGTACTCCATCATGGACTGGTTGTAAACGCGGTCAGCAAGTCGTGCCGCACCAAGAGCCTGACCCCCTTTGTACCCCACAGCCATACCAGCGGGTACAGTTACTGGTGCTGCCGGACCACCAAAAAGACCAGCAAGGCCGCCACCAAAAGCAGTGATGGCAGGCGTGACAAGCATCTCGTTTATGGATTCGCCAAGACCACGACCTCCCTGCGCTGTAAATACCCCGGTCTCCCCCTCTTTGCCCTGCATTTCCAAGGCTCTTCTTGCTTCGACAACTCTTCTTCGTGCCGCAGTCTCTCCCTCAACAGTTTTGTCATCGGTAAAGGGGTTAAGGTCAAGGTCATCCACCGCCAACAACAACTGCTCTTGACGAAACATTTCTTCGCCAAACGCTTCAAAGAAGCCGTCCATGCGATCAATGTCGGAGTTCATTAACGCAGCAATGCCCTTGTCGTACTCCGCTGTAAAGGCTTCACGATCAACAACATCCTCAATCCCCGGCAGGAACTTGAAGATATCCTCGGCTGTTGGTGCAGACCGTTGCCGGGCCGCCTGCTCTCTGGTTAAGAACTCAAAGTCGAGGTTTATGTTGTCGAATAGTGGATCGCTCAAACGTTAAATCCTGCTGCTTGAAGAATCGTTTTTAGTTTTGACCGAATATCGCTAGGGTTTTCTTCCATGCGTTTCACTGATTGAACCGCTTCCCGCTTTCCGTCAAGCATGGACTCGTAGTAGAAGTAAAGTTCTACTAGTGGCTTTTGTGCGTCACTGCCCGCTTCCGCGAGCCGTTGATACTTTTCAGGCATTTCGTTAAGATTTACAAAGTCGGAAGCGAGACTCATCGCACGAGAGATAAAATCTCGTTTGTTAATATCAGATTTCACTTCTTCGAGGGTGTATTCTCTGCCGCCCGCATCAACGTACCCATCGCCCTTTGGCGTAAACCGATCTGGTACGTTGGTGTCATCCTTTTCAAACGCTTTACGCTCCGCACTTTTGTTAGGCGTGCCATATTTGCTTAGGCGGCTGCTAACTTCAAGTCGTGCGCTGGCACGAAGGGATGCCGGGTCAACAATCACATTCTCCGCTTCAAGAACGGCGGCAACTGCTGCGTCTACATTGATAGCATTTGCCATGCCGCCTGAAGTAAACATGGTTTTCAAAGCAGAGTGCAACGCGGGGTAGTCTTGTTGCGGGTTCATCATATACGGCTCGCCAACAAACTCTGCGTCACGCTGGTTGTCGATCAACGCCCTTTTGCTTTTTGACAAAGTGCCGGGACTGACCCCCTGCAAAGCCATCTGAAGTTCAGCCAACGCAGCCGGGTCGGCAAGCACTTCGTTCAGGTCATCCAGCGGTGCTGCGCGTGTAGCGAAGTTGCGTAAGTGTCCCACGCCTACTTGGAGGCGGCCCGCTTCATCTGCACTTGCACCCGAACCCTTGGCATTTCTTGCCATCATGCTCAAGGAATTATTGATGGTGTTGTTGCGGGCAGTTCTTTGCTTGGAAACCAGCGAGCGGGTAGCCTCTTCTCTTTGGCCCCGGTCATACTGCAACAACTCCTGCATGGTTTCCATGGGGGAGGACTCGTACAGTGACATATACCCGCCAGAGATAGCCGGGGCAAACTCAAAGCCGTCAACCAGTTGCTGCATGGTTCTTCGGTTGGTCTCAGCAAAGTGCTTAACGTCCTCGTCGTAAGCCATCTGCTCGCCGATTTGCTGCCGCCGCTTGTTACGTTGGGTGATACCCTGCATTGCTTCGCCAGCAGAAATGACCACGGCATGACCGTCAGGCAAGATGGCTACAGGATTGCCCTGCATCACACCAAACTGAATGCCCTCAAGCCCTTGGTAGTCGCCGTTGCGAAGTGCCGCAAGAGACTTACCTGCGTCCTTTGTACCCATTTCGGGGTCAGGCCGCATGATTGATCCAAGGTCTTGCTTGGATATATTGTCACGGATTTGGTTTCCAACTGGGCTGCCTTGCCCATATCGTCTAGGTGTTTGTCGGGTCATTTTGCTTTACCTTCAGCAGCATATTTTAGTGCCTCTTGGGCAAGGTTTAGCCCGTAGTTGTTTACAAGATAATTTACCCCAGTGGTCAAATCCTCATCAGAAAGACCTTCACGAGAAATCAATGTCAATACCACCTGCCGGTCACCGGGTTCCAGTTGGTCAAGGGGATTCTTTGGTCCAGTTGCTGCCTTGACTGCGGTTGTTGCTGCTTCCTCAACCTCCGAAACCTCCGGCTTGTCTTCAGGTCCCGAAGTCGGTGGTTTCATAAGCCCAAGCGGGTCGGAAGACTTTGACTCCTCAACAGGCAATTTCAACGGGTCAACCACAACATCGTCCTCGGTTTCAGTTTCTGTCGGGTCTGACTTGAACCGTTGGTTGTCCTGCATAGCACGCATGCCCACCCGACCCAGAACAGTGCCGGGGTCAGCCTTACCACGCATAATCTTGCTGTAGTCAATAATCGGAGACATGCCCTCAGCAAAGCCAGCAGCAAAGCCAGCACCGCTAAGGCCCGCTCTTTCCCTCCGCCGACCTTCTGCGGTAATCGACGCAGAAAAGGCAGACACAGCGTTTGCTATGTTTGGCGACACTTCTTTCCCAAGTATGGTTGGGGCTTTTATTTCTATGTTCTTTTTTGCCATGTTTGCCTCAATACGTTTGATAGGTATACCCGCCGCCTTGACCATAAGCGGGGTTGAATGTTGCTAGACCTGAAGGAAGTTCGCCACCAGTAGAGATGGTTCCATAGCCTCCGCCCTGTGGCCCCATGCCGTAAGACTGTGAGGAATACTGGAAAGGAGTTTGACCACCCGGATTCTGCGCACCGCCTGCAAGCATCGACAGGCCCGTGTTTATAAGTGCCCCCGTCAAGTTAAAGCCAGTGCCAATGTTCTCAGCACGAGCCATGCCAGTATCAAACCCAGCACCGGCAATGCCTGACTGCGCTCCAAAGACCTGTTGGGCCAGCGAAGACTGCAAGCCAGAGATAGCCGAGGTATATGATCGACGTAGGTCGCTTTCAGCCGATGCTCGTTGAGTGATCATGCTGGACAAGCCTGCACCGGCCTCAAACATCGAGGCCCCTTCCCTCAAAGAAAGATCAGCCATCTGCCCACGGAATTGTTCTTGGGCACGCCGACCTTCTCTTGCACCTTCTTGGCGATACGCCTCGGTTTGTGCTGCTCCAAACGATGTCCCACTGAGGCCCGTAAGCGCGCCTTGTGCCATCGAGCGGGCTGCCGCCGCTTCTGTGGACCTATCGATGTCTTCAAGCGTTTGATCGATGCCTTCTTCAAGAAGTCCCCTTGCTTCACCAAATCCTGCTTCCAAGCGTGCCATTGACGATTCGTACTGGTCAATACCCTGTTGGTACATGGCAGTAAACGCAGCGATATCGGTATCGCGGTCAGCCATAACCGTGTTGATAAGGTCACCAAATCGGGACTCAAAGCCACCGATGTATTGGTTCATCTCGTTTTTGTATTGTTCAAAGGCACGACGCATTGCGGCATCGCGGTCGCCTTCATCGCCAAATAAGTCGCTAAGTCCCATTATGTAACACTCCTGACGGGGCCGCCGTCCTCGACATCGACGGAGACATCCTCCAATGCCCATGCGCGTGAATTCGCGCCGATCTTTACAAATATGTCGCTCGCACGGGTTCTGGAGCGTTTGGCTGTGGAACGACCACGGGCCAGTTGTACGTTTGGTGTGGATTGTGCGCCTGCAAATCCGGAGGTAACCAGAGTTGCCTCTTCACCTTCAGCAGGCAAGTATGGAGGGGTTGCGTCTTGGTTAAGCCGAATGGTAGTTGGCAACCCAGAGACAACATTTTCGGTCTCGTAATACGCTACGCCGTCATACTTCAACTGCCACTTGCCGTCTGTTGTCCTAGATAAAGTCCAGTCACTCGGGCCTGAGAACACAGTGTTGTTAAGCAGCGTGCCCGTAGTTGTCGGGGTGTATGTTCCATCCGGGTCGGCAGCCAGACCGCCCCAAAGAATAGCCGTGTATGTATCCGAACCACTGTCCTCGTCGCCACCATCCAATGGGTTTACACCAAGCAGAACATCGTCAAACCCACTTGCCTCAGACGTACCACCGTCGATCACAGTGTTTGTTGTAGACAGCAAACCACCAGAAACAAAGCCAATTGCACTCTGTGCTGTATCGCCAAAGAGCAACGACATGAATGGCCCAGACTCAAGAGTGTCTGCGCTTGATTCTGACTTTTGACCAAGAAGCACGCGAACATCTTTAAGCAAAATGCGACGTGACGGGTCGCCGTTAATGGGTCCGATGACCAGTTCTGAATCAAAGTCGGTAGCCAATCCTGCCGCTGTGTTTGGCGGGTGAACAGAACTAAACGATGAACTGCTGTCCACTGCACCGTCTTGGTGTAGTACAAGGCTTTCTGGCTGGGCCAACAAGTACCCGCTCTTTGTCCCAATCCATGGAGCCGTTCGGTCTCCGTCTACAGGGCGGAATGCGGCAACGGCTTGTACGGCACGCAATTCGGGGTTGGAAATTTGCCACTGCCACCAGCCGCCGTTGGACATGTCCAAGACGAATATTTCGCTGGAGGTTGGGTCATCTGTCTTGGTGAGAAACATCAACGCTGCACTACGGGAATCGTCATACCCCATAACGATGTCGGTGTCCTCAAAGTCCAGACGGGAGAACAAGTTGTCCAGCCGGTCCTTGCTGACCCTAGCCCCTCGCTCAATATCGAACGTGTTAGGGTCAATGCCAAACACGCCTTCAGAGGACGCGACCAGCGTGGACATTTCATTAATCGGAGTGAAGGCTCTTGGCCCCAACACGCCCACAGTGCGGGACACTTGACGGAACTTGACATCGCTAAAGGCGGGGTCGCCCGTCAGCATGGTCATAGAGTTGGTGCAGCCGAATACCAGACTGTTGGTGCCAACTGGGATCAAAGCCTTAATGTTGTCTCCAACTTCGCCAAACGTCGTGCCGGACGAACCCGCGACGGCTTCAACCCCAACCGTTACACCTGCGCCCGGTGTCCAATCATACGGGTCATTAATCTTGCTTAGGAACCAGTTGCTGCCGGTAGGCTCAATACCAGCCATTACCAGTCTTGCACCGTGCCGTTGAATTAGCGGGGCAAGGTAGGTTGTACCATTGAAGTCGGCTGTAACAGTCTTGTATGGACCCACCCATTGGGAGACCGCCGGAGTGCCTTGAGCCAAATCAACCTTGACGTACCGCACGCCATCAGTCATGTAAGCGTACTGATGTGGCTCACTGTCCGTCCCGCCAGCAAAGTCGGTGATGTTGCAATTGTCTATGTCCCCAGTTATCTCTGTGTTGCCACGAGACCCGGCAAACTTTTGGAACAGTGTTAGCGTAGAACCAGAAAGGCTTACGGCAATGGTTTCGCCGGTGCTTACACCAAGTGCGTTGTGTCCACCAGCGGCTTGAATAGCATCCTGTAAATTGGCCGCAGCCGCAGCGGCACTTGCACCTCGAAAAAAGTTTGGACTGGCCGTCCCGTTGATATGAGTATTATCAGAAGTTGCCGTGTAGGTTTTGGTGACGGCGGTGGTTCCCGAGGTGTTGTCAGTAATTACTACGGTTTTGGTAGCCGTGGGTATGTCAGTAAACGCAATAGTGCCAATTGCACCAGAAGCACCGTTAGCATCTTCGTCAAGGCGGCCAACATGCCGGAACGCGATGATCTCAACCTTTGCATTCTTTTGAAATATCTGTTGAGTGCTTGCGTTAACCGCGTTGGGAACCGCCTCAACGGTGTCCCTGTTGTTAGCGTCTCTTGGCTGGTCTCTTGGGTCCGTTGACTCGCTGTCGTAATTTGCGTTAAATGCGTTGTTGCCAGTCGCACTTACCGCATCTGCTTCAACTGGGTCACCAGACAAGTCAGTGACGTACACCTTGCCGCCTGAAACATAAATAAGTTGACGCTTTAGAACTTGGTCGCCGCCCTTTTGAACCAAGGACTCTGAGGTTGCCATGCCTTGGATTTGCCCGTTTGTTTTGCCAATTTGCAAGAACCCCTGCCGCGTACCCATTCGCCGCCTGTTGTCAAAGGCATCAAACGGATACACGTTTTTACACCGCTTCGTAAATCCTTCTGCCGCTTGGCGGAAGGCTACCGAATCAGTGAGTCCTTGGTACGGAATGGGGAGGCGAGAGTAGGGCATTGTTTGTTTACGGAATAACTACGGGTACGGTGGTAATTTCAAAAGCCGTAGCCCCGGTACTCAGTCCGACTAGGGCGGGGGACAACGATTTTGTGATGAGGGCCTGCCCGCTACACGTCACACCGGCCCCATTGGAGGCCACTGTTTGCGACGTGGAGACGGCAATAAAAAAATCGGTAGTCCCATTGTTTAGAACCGCATGGGTGAAAATATACGAAGAGGCCGCAACGGTCTCCTCTCTTATCAGTACTCTTACGCCAGAGGCAAGGCTGTCTGAGGAGTATCGGTTGAGTTGCACTTGGCATTGAGTAGTCCCGAAGGGGGGGTCTTCGGCCTCTAATTCCATCTTGAGGAGCATTGTTTCGCCCGCCGCTAACTTGATAGCCGGGAAGACCGAACTGCCCGGCGTATCGGCCATGTCAGGTTCTGTACCCCCTGCACTGCCGCTACTTGTTACAACCGCAGTAGAGGAAAGTTTGTCAAGATTGAAAAAGGTCAACGGGTTTCCGTCGGTAGACGTAAACTTTCTAATTTTCAAGGTACTAGAAGCACCAGCAGGGATGTTGCTATCAATGTGGTACATCTTGAATGCCTGATACTCATCAACGATCTCGTCTCGCCGCATAACGCTGGTATCGACAAGTGTGCGTCCAGAAACATCAATTTCAGCATCGGCGAACGTGCCTTTAGCCTCTGATGTAACTGCCCCGGTAGCCTCGACCTTAAATTTAGATACGTTGTCTTCAAATGTCTCGATGACATTACCGCTGGCAAGACCCTTAATCACAACCCGGTCAGTATCATCCGCACCGTTTTGAATGGTAGTGATGGCTTTGCCGGTCACATTGCCCTCAAGAGCCGAGGTTCCTGCAACCGAAATCCCCCCGTCAAGGACTTGGAACTCCGCAGTCCCGCCCTCATTGACTCGCAAAATACCATTGCTTTGACTGCCGGAAGACTTCTTAATCCGAAGCGACGGATCTGTTGTGTCGTTTGGGTCAATAAGGGTTTGGCCTTCTTCTTTGACTTGGAAGCGTGGAGTGGTGTCGCCGGAGTCCTGTACCTCAAGGACAGCAGCAGTCTGACTGGCTTTGGCTTTGAGCAGCAGCGAGATGTCATCAACCGCACCGTCTGCCGCGTTGATCTTGACCAGTTCAGTGGTGTTGTCAGTAAACACCTCAAGGATGCCGTTGGACCCACCGTTCTTAAGCACCTGCAAAGCAGCAACGGCTTGCCCGCTGGCCCCAACCAACTTAATCGGAATCTCACTTGTAGCGTTAGACCCACCAACTGTGCCAAGACCTTGATCGGTGTGGTAGTTGATGAACTTGCCAGCAGCATCCAAAGCGTTGAACGCACCGGGGCCAATGATGATTTTCTTATCATCAGTCACTACTGCAACTTCACCCTCCAACAGGGTTGGGTTGTTGGTGGAAAACTCGCTTTGCGTTCCTCGACGCAGTTGAATCTTTACTGACATCAGTCAAGTTCCTTTAGGATTTTTCCTTTAAGCCAATCGACGATGGGTCGCCCAACCCACATTCCGGCGATGAAGGCCCCGGACACAACGAGCAGGGCGGCAAGAACATCAGAGAACGAATACGACATAATTTTAAATCCTTCAGGTTGGTTCCAAATACGAGAGCCGCTATCCCAACTGTTCCGATAATCAGCACCAGAGTCCACAGGTAGGTCAAGGCTTCCGCAAGCAATACATTCAGAACGATAAGCCCAATCCCCGTCAACAAGGGAATCCACCCCTTGATGCCCCGGCTGATGAAGAGCAGCACTGCCCCGCTCATCAAGCACAAGGCCCCCGCCCATCGAAATGGTTCCAGTGCCGCTATTGAGGGGTCCACCGCCTGCTGTGGAGTCAGCCCCATTTGGGGCATAGTAAAACCCAAGCCGCCTCCCCCAGAGGTCTGGCAGCCAAGCAAAAGCAGTAGTGGCACGAGCCGGATCATTTCTCAGTCTTTCCTTCTAACCTTGCAATACGCTGCTCGACCACTTGAGTTCTTGTCTCAAGCAGGCGGACGGCCTGATCCAAACGATCTACGGCATGTCGAAGCGATTCGATGGCAGCCTTGACTTGGGCTGCACCGAAGATGATGCCGATTAGGATGGAGGCCGGGGTGGCCCATATATCGAAGGATTCCATTACTTCTTCTTTCTTCGCCGACCACTAGCGGTTACGGCATAGGTCACACGGGACGGTCCCGTCTTACGAGCAGCGGCTGCTCTCTTCTCACCAGCGGTCATCTTTGCTGCGACCTTGGCTGGACGACATGCCGGGTAAGGACGCTTGCCCTTTTCGCTCCCCGAACGACCGCACTTCTTGCCG
>Ga0208919_1001482_pt1 | contig 13495 bp, 18 predicted proteins | sample 4_EtaG_FD_184076 | JGI IMG/M metagenome (GOLD analysis project Ga0208919, IMG submission 184076) | Marine viral communities from the Subarctic Pacific Ocean - 4_ETSP_OMZ_AT15127 metaG (SPAdes) (version 3) | ecosystem: Environmental > Aquatic > Marine > Oceanic | place: Pacific Ocean | collected...
AAAACAATTATTAACTAAAAAAACAATTAAAAATGGGAAGAGTATTTTTTAACACAAGAGAGAACGTTCACACATTAGATTCAGGTGTTTCTGCTTATCAATGTTTAGCTAGTGATTCTGGCAAAACGTTTGTACTTCAAAGTGCATCGGCTATGGCAATTACGTTGCCTGCTGACGCTGATATTGAATTTGGCTGGCATTGTAGATTCTTAATGAATCTAGATAATGATAACGCTTATCTTATTAAGTGTTCAGACACGACAAATCAAATGTTTGATGGAGGAGTTAACTATCAAATAATTGCTGATGCTACAGCAAATGTTTTTCAAGGTTACGCTGCAGCTGCTGCTGACGACAGTCAAATAGCGCTTGACACTAACTTAGATGACAACCAAGCAAAACAAGGATCTTACGTTGACATTGTATATGTTGAAACAAATAGATTTATGGTATCTGGTCACGTAGCTTCAGCAGATGCTGATGGTACTGGAGCAGCTATATTTAGTAACATATAATAGCTTAACAAATTAAATTAATACTACGTTATCTTTTTGGTAACGTAGTATTAATTGATTAAACCTAAACCATAATCCTTAAACCTTAAACTTAAAAATTAAAACGAATTATTAATCAAAAATAAAAAAATTATGACTAGAGCAGATGAAATTATGTTAGTAGCACAGGTTGCTGACAATGATTCTTGTTTAAACACTTTAAGTAAATTAAAGGACATTAATGGAGGAACTGGTAGTTTAGTATTAAACTTTGATTCTTCAGCAAATGTTGCAGCTGTAACTTTAACTACTGGCGCTGATGAGTTTGCAGCTTTAAAAGCTTTATGTAGAGCTTTTAATAACGCATGCAGAAATACGCAAAAGAACGTTTTGGTATTAGCTGACGCAGCTGCTGCTACCGCTACGGTAACAATTGTAGACGAAATTACTGGTTGCAGTACAATAGCCTAATTATTAACATATTAAAATAAATAAAAAATGAAAACAAAATATTTATTATTTCAAAATGCAGCTAATGATTGTATGGCTTATCCTTTAAATAGATTGAAAGATATTGAAGGTGTAAATGGTGATGTAGTTTTTACATTCGACGCAACTTCAAGTTTTACAACTGTTACTGTAAGTACTTCTGATGAATTTCAAGCTATTAAAGATGTGGCTGAAGCAATTGGAGGCCCTGTACATTCAGATGGTGTGATTGTAATAGCTGATGACGTAGCTGGTACGTATATTAGTTCTCAAATGACGGGAATTGATAGTATAGCTTAATCTTAAATGAGATTAACCGCGCAAGATTTGCGTGAATTAAATATCCTTAAGTATTACAGGCTCACTAGAAAGTGGGTCTGTAAAACTTACGGGTTAAAAGACGCAGACTTAGAATTATTAATTTATTTAGATTGTAAAGGAAGATTTACACGAAACGATTTTATCAACGGAGTTTACACGTACTCGTGGGATAAAGCAAGATGGGAGAGGCTTAGAAAAGCAGGTTGGATAGAAACTTGGAGACACCGTAATAGAACTACTATTATGTACTCTGTGTTTAAAACCTCTTTTAAATGCTCTCAAATGATAAGTAGAATATACAGAATACTTTTAGGTGAAGAAGACTTACCAACATCTGATCGTAGTATATTTTTTAATAACAAATCATATACAGACAAAGTTTACAATAAAGCTATAGATGATATGATTAAAGATAAAGATAGATGAAAATAAAAACAAATAAAACTCCATTTAAAATGAAGTCACCAATGAAAACAAACGGTGCTAAACGTATTGGTAATATGATGAAAAAAGCTGCTAGTGACCGCACAATAATTAAACCTCTAGATCCTTTATTAGACAACATTGTTAGTCATGGTAGAAGTCAAAAAAATTATACAGAAGATCCAAAATTTCAATCAAAACACAAAACAAAAAAAACATTTTAAAATGGGATTTAAACTAGGTACAAATAGAGGTTTAGAAGCTACAAGAGGTGAGATTAAAACTAAAATGCGTTTTGGTCAAGAAGCTGGTGGTAATGCGTCTGTACCTGGAACACCTGTTATTAGAAAACCTTTAGCAGAAGGAATACTTGGTGAAGCTAACATGGACGGTAGTATATACATTAGTAATAAAATAGAACCAGGTAGTTTTGAAGAAAGACAGGTTGTAAATCACGAAATGAAACATGCTACTGATATGAAAATCGGTAGACTAGCTTACACAGATGACTATGTGTTATATAACGGCGATATGTTTTTAAGAAAAGACGTAAATGGTGTTGATTCTATATTGGTAGACGGTAAATGGAAACCTGCAGGAGATGATGATTTTCCTTGGGAAAAAGAAGCAAATATTAGCAATGGTCATGAACATATTTAAAGATAATAACGACTGGAACGAAAAATCTATAGTAGGATTTATTGCATTTGCAATAATGTGTGTAATAATGATAATGGATCTAGTTACTGGTTATATTGGTAAAGATCTAGTAATTAATGAATTTGTATACGATTCTTTTGTGTTTGTTGTGCTAGGGTGTTTTGGTATAAGCGGATTAGAAAAGTTCGCTAAAAAATAAAATTAAATGAGTATATTAAATAAAATATTTTCTGCTGGAGCTGGAGACTTAGTGAAGAACGTAGGTGGAGTTATAGATAATTTAACTACATCAAAAGAAGAAAAGCTAGAAGCAGAGAGAAAAGTAAAAGAATTAATAGCTAACTATGAGATTGAAATGGAAAAGAACATTACATCTCGTTGGGAAGCAGATTTAAAATCAGATTCATGGCTTAGTAAAAATGTTAGGCCCATGACTTTAATATTTTTAATAGTGTGTACTATGCTGTTAATATTTATAGACGCGGGTGCATTAAAGTTTGAAGTTAAATCATCATGGGTTGATTTACTTCAATTAGTATTAATAACCGTGATCGGTGCTTATTTTGGTGGTCGATCATTTGAAAAAGTAAAAAAATAAAATTATGGGAAAATATTTTGACACAGGATGGGTGAGAACTTTAACACCCGTAACAAATCAAATAGGAACAAGTTCGGGAGATTTAGCGTTTCAAGATAAAGATATTGTTTTTGATTGGACAGCTATAGACATTCCAAAAGGAACACATAAACTAGTAAATGCCTCTATGTTGGTTCAAGGTACTCATGGTGCTAGACAGGCTGAAGTTGATTTTCAACTATGGTTTGCTAAATCAATTAATGGTGTTGCACCTACTTCTCTTGGAACTCCAAATGGCGCTGTTACAGGAACTGGTCATAGAAAAAACATGCTTGGCGTAATAACTATTGAGGCAGCTCAAGCAGCAACTGATTTATTTCCGTTCAATAGTTTTTATTCGACGAGTATAAATAGTACTTCAGGTACTTTAAATACTTTAGGAACAGTAATTGTTAACGGTGATCCTAAAAGTGACACTAATGCTGGGTATGATAGAATATATGTTGCTGGTATCACAATGGGGGCTTTAAATTTCTCTACAAACGTATTGTTAAATCAAGGAAGTGATCAAGCAGCAACAACTACAGAAACAACTTTAACTGTTGACGGTGCTCATGCAACGAAAGTATTTGAAGTTGGTGATGTTGTGCAAGCTATGGATTTAGCCGCTATTGGTACAATTACAGCTTTAACAACAACGTCTATAACCGTGGATTTATGTGAAGCGGCGTTATTAGATGATGATGAAATTTTAACCACATCACCCGTTAGGATAAAATTAGGATTTGAACAATAAAATAAATAAATAAATTAACTTAAATTAAATAATTATGGCAAAAACAAAAACAAAAAAAGAAGAAATCGTAGACTTAAAACCTGAAAAAATTTCAGAAGAGCAACTAAAAGAAATACAAGATGTTGTTAATAGTATAAATAGAGCTCAAATGGATATGGGTATTTTAGAAACGAAAAAACACCACTTATTACACATAGTTGCTGGGCATCAAGAAACTTTATCTAAAAAACAAGAAGAGTTTGAAAAAGAGTACGGTACTGCTGATATTAATATTCAAGATGGTACTATAAATTATCAAAAAGAAAATGGCGAAGTTAATAAGGAAGATTAGTGTAGGTAAAGACTATAAAAACGACGCTATGCATTATGCTGTTGGGCAAGAGGTTTATGGTGGGCATACTATTTGCGATATAATAGAAGAAGACGATAAGTTTTCTATTTATATTAAAAAAAATAAAGATGTATTGCCTTGGAAAGACTTTAACAAAAACATGGCTGTATCTGTAGAGTATAATTTAGAATACTAATGAAGAGTGTTTACAACTTTGTTGTAACACCAAAAGGGCAAAGATATAACAATACTAAAAAAATTGGAGACTCAGAGTTAATACTTAATACTGAAATTTTCAATCATCAATATGTTAATAGAGAGGCTATTGTTATATCAACCCCAATAGTAGGTGATACAGATATAAAACCAGGTGATACTGTCATAGTACATCACAATGTTTTTCGTAGATGGCATAATATAAAAGGTGTAGAAAAAAACAGCAGAGCTTATTTTAATGAGTCTACTTACCTTATAAACAATGATCAAATTTTTTTATACAAAAGAAACAAAGAGTGGATTGCTCCAAAAGGTTATTGTTTTGTTAAGCCTTTAAAAGCTGTAGATCAATTTAATATTAAATCTGAAAAACCTTTACAAGGTGTAGTTAAGTATTCGGACGGTACGGTTGAAGTTAATGATTTAGTTGGCTTTAGACCAAGCAGTGAATACGAGTTTATTGTTGACAATGAAAGACTATACCGAGTTTTATCTAATTTTATTACAATCAAATATGAATATCAAGGAAACGAAGAAACGTATAATCCAAGCTGGGCACAAAGCAGTTGAAGAACTAATTAAAGTAGCTAAAGAAGCAATTGTAGATAGTGATGACGATATATCAGCTGACAGATTAAAAAATGCAGCAGCTACTAAAAAGCTAGCTATATTTGATGCGTTTGAAATATTAAACAGAATCCAAGAGGAAGAAAATATACTTGATGGTAAAGATCCTGAAGAAAAAAAACAAAGGGTGTTTAAAGGATTTGCAGAGGGAAGATCAAAATGAAATACGAGCAAAGTTTAATTAAAATAATAGAACCTATAAAAAAGACTACTATAAGTAGACTTAATAAAAGTAAAAAATGGAAATATGGATACAATAAAGAACATGATGTTATCGTTATATCAAAAACTGGTCAAATTGGTGAAATATATGAAATCCAAAATTTGCGAATTGCGTTGCCAAAAGTGCCAAGGCAAGTGTTCAAACATGAGCTAAACAAGTGGGTAAAATTTAATCAACCAAAAGAGCTAACAAGACTTAAAAATATATTTGACTGGAGGTCTTATCCAGACGAGGCTAAAGATCAGTGGTTTGATTATATAGACGAAGAGTTTAAAAGAAGAGATGAAGGTTTTTGGTTTGTAAATAATAGTAAGCCAACATATATAGTAGGTACTCATTATATGTATCTTCAATGGAGCAAAATAGATGTAGGTGCGCCTGACTTTAGAGAAGCTAATAGGTTATTTTATATATTTTGGGAAGCTTGTAAAGCTGATAAAAGATGCTACGGTATGTGTTATTTAAAAAATAGACGTTCCGGTTTTTCTTTTATGTCATCAGCAGAAACAGTTAACTTAGCCACTTTAGCGAGTGATAGTAGATATGGGATACTTTCTAAAACAGGTGCTGATGCAAAAAAAATGTTTACAGATAAAGTCGTACCAATTAGCATTAACTACCCATTTTTCTTTAAACCAATACAAGACGGTATGGACCGTCCTAAAACAGAACTAGCCTACAGAGTACCAGCTAGTAAATTTACTAGAAAAAAAATAACAAGTGGTGAAAAGCTTGAAGAGCTAGCAGGTTTAGATACAACTATAGACTGGAAAAACACAGGTGATAATAGTTATGATGGTGAAAAACTAGCGCTATTAGTACATGATGAAAGCGGTAAATGGGAAAGACCTGATAATATATTAAATAACTGGAGAGTTACAAAAACATGTTTACGATTAGGTAGTAGGATTATTGGTAAATGTTTGATGGGCTCTACTTCAAATTCATTAGATAAGGGTGGAGAAAACTTCAAAAAATTATATACAGCATCAGATGTCACTAAAAGAAATAGAAATGGTCAGACAAAATCTGGTCTATATTCTTTGTTTATCCCAATGGAATGGAACTATGAGGGATTTATTGACGAGCACGGACTTCCTGTCTTTATTACTCCTAGCTCAGACGTGTTCGCCCCAGATGGAGAATTAATAGACGTAGGAGTTGTAGATCATTGGCAAAACGAAGCAGAAGGTTTAAAAGGAGATCAAGATGCTTTAAACGAGTTTTATAGACAGTTTCCAAGAACTGAAGAACACGCGTTTAGAGATGAAACAAAAAACAGTATATTTAATTTAGTAAAAATATACGAGCAGATAGATTACAACGAAGAAATGGCTAGAACTCTTGGTATTACAACTGGTAATTTTCAATGGGTTAACGGTGTAAAAGATTCACAAGTAATTTTTTATCCAGATCCAAAAGGTAGATTTAAAGTTAGTTGGGTTCCAAAGCAAGAATTACAAAACAGAGTTGTATTAAAAAACGGTATAAAATATCCTGGTAACGAACATATGGGAGCCTTTGGCTGTGATTCATATGATATATCAGGCACCGTAGATGGTCAAGGCTCTAAAGGAGCATTACACGGACTTACTAAGTTTAGCATGGAGGACGCTCCAGCAAATAGCTTTTTTTTAGAGTACTTGTCAAGACCACCTACGGCTGAAATATTCTTTGAAGATGTTTTAATGGCATTAGTATTTTACGGTATGCCAATACTCGCAGAGAACAATAAACCTAGATTACTTTATTATCTTAGAAGAAGAGGTTATAGAGGTTTTAGTATGAATCGTCCAGATAAAATATGGAATAAATTATCTGTTGCAGAAAAAGAAGTTGGAGGAATACCTAACACTAGTGAAGACATAAAACAAGCTCACGCTGCCGCTATTGAAATGTATATTCAAGATCACGTTGGTATGAAACAAGATGGTACGTTTGGTGATTTATATTTTAATAGTTTACTAAATGACTGGGCTAAGTTTGATATAAATAAAAGAACAAAGTTTGACGCAACAATAAGTTCTGGTTTAGCAGTAATGGCTAACAATAGACACTTGTATAGACCTAACGCTAAAATTAAAAAACCTAAGTTAAACATAAGTATTGCAAAGTATAAAAACTCAGGCAATACATCACAAATAATTAAATAATAAATATGGCATATTCTGGCATTAAAAGTTATTTTCCAAGTCAAGCCGTTAGCGATGCTGAAAAGCTAAGCTATGATTACGGTTTAAAAGTAGGTAAAGCTATAGAAACAGAGTGGTTTAATGACGACAGAAATAATAATAGATATAGAAACAATTACAATAATTTCCATAATTTAAGATTATACGCTAGAGGCGAACAATCAATTCAAAAATACAAAGATGAGTTATCTATCAATGGTGATTTATCTTATCTCAACTTAGACTGGACTCCAGTCCCAATAATCCCAAAATTCGTAGATATATTAGTTAACGGAATGTCACAAAGAACTTATGACATTAAAGCCTTTTCTCAATCTCCAAATGGTGTTGACAAAAGAACAAAATACATGCAAGATATTTTAGATGATATGAAAACTAAAGAGTTTGATGTTGCGATGGATGAAGAGTTTGGTGTAAATACTAGAGAAAGTACTATAGAAGAATTACCAACAAACGTTGAAGAGCTAGGTATACACATGCAATTAAACTACAAACAAGCTGTTGAGTTAGCAGAAGAGCAAGCTATAAATGTTTTAATGCAGGGTAATAAATACGATTTAATTCAAAAAAGATTTTATTACGACTTAGCTGTTTTAGGTATAGGTTGTGTCAAAACAAGTTTTAACACTTCTGAAGGTGTTACTATTAATTACGTAGACCCAGCTAACTTAGTTTATTCTTACAGCGACTCTCCTTATTTTGAAGACATATATTATGTTGGTGAAGTTAAATCAATACCAGTTAACGAATTAGCGAAAGAGTTTCCTCATTTAACAGAAAGTGATCTTGAGGATATTATGAAAAACAAATCTTATCAAAAAAACAGTAATAGAAGTAAATACAACTCTGATAAAGAAGATAACAATAAGATACAAGTTTTATATTTTAATTATAAAACCTACATGAACGAGGTTTATAAGTTAAAAGAAACTTCAACTGGAGCTGAAAAAGCCATAGAAAAAGATGACTCATTTAATCCACCAGAAAACAAAGAAGGTGGTTATTCAAAGCTACAAAGAAATATAGAGGTATTATATGATGGAGCTATGATACTTGGTACAGATAAATTACTTAAATGGGAGATGGCTTCAAATATGATGCGTCCTAAAAGTGATTTTACAAAAGTTAAAATGAATTACGCTATTGTCGCACCGCGTATATACAACGGTAAAATAGAATCTTTAGTAAGAAGAATAACTGGTTTTGCTGATATGATACAGTTAACACATTTAAAACTTCAACAAGTTATGGCGCGTATGGTGCCAGATGGTGTTTATTTAGATGCTGATGGTTTAGCGGAAATAGACTTAGGTAATGGTACAAATTATAATCCACAAGAAGCTTTAAACATGTTTTTCCAAACTGGATCCGTAATAGGTAGATCGTTTACTTCTGAAGGTGATATGAACCCTGGTAAAGTACCTATTCAAGAAATCACATCTGGGTCTGGTGGTAATAAACTACAAGCTTTAATTGGTACATATAATTACTACATGCAAATGATAAGAGATACTACCGGTTTAAATGAAGCTAGAGATGGTAGTACACCAGATAAAAATGCGTTAGTTGGAGTGCAAAAACTAGCAGCAGCAAATTCAAACACAGCTACAAGACATATGCTGCAAGCTGGTTTATATTTAACAGCTGAAACAGCAGAGTGTTTATCATTAAGAATATCTGATGTTTTAGAATATTCTCCTACTAAAGATGCTTTTATTCAAGCTATAGGTTCACATAATGTGGCTACATTAGAAGAAATGTCAGAACTACATTTATATGATTTTGGTATATTTATAGAACTTCAACCAGATGAAGAAGAAAAAGCAATGCTTGAAAATAATATTCAAATGGCTTTACAACAAAAAAATATAGAATTAGAAGATGCTATAGATGTTAGAGAAATAAAAAATATTAAACTAGCAAATCAACTTTTAAAAATAAGAAGAAAGAAAAAACAAGAGGCTGATAGAAAGATGCAAATGGAAAACATACAAGCACAGTCTCAAGCTAACACACAAGCGGCTCAACAAGCTGCTCAAGCTGAAATGCAAAAAAACCAAGCTTTAACTCAATCTAAAGCTCAACTAGCACAAATACAAGCTCAGATTGATATGGAAAAAATGCAACAAGAAGTTGAAGCTAAAAAACAATTAATGGAATTAGAATTTAATTATAACATGCAACTTAAAGGAATTGAAGTTGATGGTGTGAAAGATAGAGAAAAACAAAAGGAAGATAGAAAAGATGAAAGAACAAAGATCCAAGCCTCACAACAATCAGAGCTTATTGATCAAAGAAAAACAGGTAAACCACCTAAAAGCTTTGAATCAGCAGGTAATGATATAATAGGTGGCGGTTTTGATTTAGAGGCTTTTGAGCCTAAATAAAAATTTATTAACTATTATTATATTATATTATGGAAGAAAACAAAGAAAACGTAGTTGAAGAAACTACAAAACAAGAACAACCTAAAGAAGAAGTTACAAAGGTTGATCTAAGTAAATTTAAAAGTAAAGATGACGATAGTGTCATTAAAGTAGACTTAAGTAAAACACCAAAAACAAAAGAAGACACCGTTTCAGAGCAAGACACAGATGAAATTTCTGCAAGCGACAAATCCGAAACTAGCGAAAAAGTAGTTGAAGAAATTGTAGAAGAAAAAATTGAAGAACCTACTGAAGAAAAAGAAGAAGTAGCTTTAGAAGAAATTACAGATGAAAAAGTAGATGAAAAAGTTGAAGAACTAGAAGAAAAGATAGAAGAAGCTGTAGCTGAATCTCAAGAAACAGGTAAAGCAGTTCCAGAAAACATCCAAAAACTTATGGATTTTATGGAAGAAACTGGTGGTGATTTAGAAGACTACGTAAGGTTAAATCAAGATATTAGCAAGTTAAATGACAATGATGTTCTATATGAATATTACAAACAAACAAAACCGCATTTAACTAACGAAGAAATAAACTTCCTTATGGAAGATTCTTTTTCTTACGACGAAGAAGTCGACGAAGAAAGAGATATTAAAAGAAAAAAACTAGCGTTAAAAGAGCAAGTTGCTAATGCTAGGACCTACTTAGACGGGCAAAAGTCTAAACACTATGAAGAAATTAAAGCTGGGAGCAAGTTGACTTCCGAACAACAAAAAGCTGTAGATTTTTTTAATAGATACAACAAGGAGTCAGAAGAGAACAATAAAAAAGTTCAAAACACAGTTTCTGTTTTTAATAAAAAGACAGAAAGTTTGTTTAACAATAAGTTTAAAGGTTTCGAATACAATGTAGGAGATAAAAAATTTAGATTTAATGTTAAAGATGCTAAAGGTGTTAAAGATACACAAAGTGACATTAACAACTTTGTTAGAAAGTTTCTAAACAAAGATGGTACAATGGAAGACGCTAAAGGTTATCACAAATCACTTTATACAGCAATGAACGCTGATACTATAGCTCAACATTTTTACGAACAAGGAAAAGCTGATGCTTTAAAAGAAAGTATTGCTAAATCTAAAAACGTAAATATGGACCCACGACAATCTCAAAAAACAATAGATGCTGGTGGAGTAAAAGTAAGAGTATTAGGTAATGATTCTTCTGATTTTAAGTTTAAAATTAAAAACAATAAATAACAATTAAAAATTTAAAATTATGGCAATTACTGCAGGAGATAGTTTGAATAAAGTTCCAGCTTCACAGAAGCAAACGTTAAATTCAAATTATCTAGATCTTGCGTCAACAACTGGACAAGGTTGGGCGCAACAATACGTTCCAGATCTAATGGAGAAAGAAGCTGAGGTTTTTGGAAACAGAACAATCTCAGGATTTCTTTCGCAAGTTGGAGCTGAAGAGGCTATGACAGCTGATCAAGTTGTTTGGTCTGAACAATCAAGATTACATTTATCATACGTAGCGACTTTAGACGCGACTGGTGATACTAACGGTACTATAGCAATTACTTCTGATATTGATGGAAATACAGAAATGGGTTCTGATTCTACATCAGCTAGAAAACACGGCATTAGAGTTAATGACATGTTATTAATAGCACAAGCTGGTGTTGTAATTAAAGCACTAGCTGTTGAAACTCCAGATTCAAACGTTGTTTCAATTGAGCCTTACGCTAATGATATCGCAGATGATGAACTAGGCGATGGTACATGTACTGTATTGGTTATTGGTTCTGAGTACGGTAAAGGAATGTCTTATTCTGATGAAACTGGTACTTATAAATCTGATTCAAGAGGTGCTAACACTCCAACGTTTAAGTCTTATAATAATAAACCAATTATTATGAAAGATTACTACGAAGTTTCTGGATCTGACGCTTCTCAAATTGGTTGGATTGAAGTAACTGTAGAAGATGGTACAAGTGGATACTTATGGTATTTAAAAGCTGAAGGTGAAACTAGAGCTAGATTTACTGATTACTTAGAAATGAGTATGCTAGAAGCTGAAAAAACAGCTGCTGATTCTGCTATTGGCTTTGGTGCTGATGGTCAGACTAGAGGCGCTGCTGATTCTGGTGCTAACGGTTCTGGTACTGAAGGTTTATTTGCTGCTATTGAATCTAGAGGTAATTTAACTTCTGGTGTTACTGGTGTTAACGCTGCTACTGATTTAGCTGAGTTTGACGCTATATTAGCTGAGTTTGATAACCAAGGTGCTATTGAAGAAAACATGATGTTTGTAAATAGAGCTACGTCTTTAGCTATTGATGACATGTTAGCTTCAATGAATTCTTACGGAGCTGGTGGTACTTCTTACGGAGTATTTAACAACTCTGAAGATATGGCATTAAATTTAGGTTTCTCTGGTTTCAGACGTGGATCTTACGATTTTTATAAGTCTGATATGAGATACTTAAATGATAAAGCTACAAGAGGTGGAATAAACTCTAGAGCAACTAGTGCTGCTATTCGTGGTGTTATTGTTCCAGCTGGTGTATCTTCAGTTTACGATCAAAGCTTAGGTAAAAACCTTAAGAGACCTTTCTTACACGTTAGATATAGAGCTTCTCAAACTGATGACAGAAGATTAAAAACTTGGGTTACAGGTTCAGTTGGAGCTGCTACATCTGCTTTAGATGCAATGCAAGTTCACTATTTATCTGAAAGATGTTTAGTTACACAAGGTGCTAACAACTTCATGTTAATGAAGTAAGCATTTATTACTTTAAAAGAGGGTGGAGCTTAGTCTCCACTCCCTTTTATTTTTATTAATTTTATTATATATTATATTATGACAAAGAAAAAAGAAACAAAAACAGAGGTGGAAACAACTCCACCGGTTGTAGAACAACCAAAAGTTGAAAACGTAGTTGAAGCTACAACAGTTGTAGAAAAACCAAAAAGAGTTGAGAAGAAAAATACAATTTTAAAAGATGGTTGGGAGTTAAAAAATAGAATATACAGATTAAAAGGTAATAAAAAACCTTTATCTAGATCTATTAGATCTGCAAACATACACTGGTTTGATCAAGAAAAAGGTTACGAAAGAGAACTTAAGTATTGTCAAAATCAAAAAACTTGTTTTGTAGATGAAATGAAAGGCGACCAAAGACTAGAACATATTATTTTTAGAAATGGTATGTTAATCGTTGAAAGAGAAAAAACCGTTTTACAAAAACTACTTTCATTATATCACCCTGATAGAAACAAAATGTTTTATGAAGAAAAACCAGTTGCAAAAGCAATAAACCAAATAGCTTGGTTAGAAATGGAAATAGAAGCATTAAACGCGGCTAATAACATCGATATTGATATGGCAGAAGCTATAATGCGAGTTGAAGTTGGTTCTAAGGTATCAGACATGAGTTCTAAGGAGCTTAGAAGAGATTTGTTATTATACGCTAAAAGAAATCCAGAGCTGTTCTTAGAGTTAGTAAATGATGAAAACGTTGTACTTAGAAACTTTGGTATTAGAGCAACTGAAATGGGGATATTAAAATTATCTTCTGATCAAAGAACTTTTTCATGGGGATCTAATGATAGAAAACTAATGAATGTTCCATTTGATGAACATCCATACTCAGCTTTAGCTGCTTGGTTTAAAACTGATGAAGGTATGGAAATATATGCAAATATAGAAAAACGATTAAATTCGTAACAACCTTAGTAGAGTAACCACTCTTCGGGGTGGTTACTTTATTATAAA
>Ga0208919_1001483_pt1 | contig 13490 bp, 15 predicted proteins | sample 4_EtaG_FD_184076 | JGI IMG/M metagenome (GOLD analysis project Ga0208919, IMG submission 184076) | Marine viral communities from the Subarctic Pacific Ocean - 4_ETSP_OMZ_AT15127 metaG (SPAdes) (version 3) | ecosystem: Environmental > Aquatic > Marine > Oceanic | place: Pacific Ocean | collected...
CCCTCATATACATACAATTCAAGGTAAGCCACATAACTCCGATGCAACAGTTATGGTAACAGGTTTAGATTCTGATTTGGAATGTGAAGCTTGTAGTGCTTAGGTAAAAAAATTACCTATAGAATATCTAAAAGAACCGTTTCCAGCCCATTGTAAAGGAGCATGAAAAACATCAGATGAAAAAAATATTGCTCTATTTTGCACAAAACCTACGTGCATGCTTAATTGAGTATCTCTGTAAAAACCTGTGCCATTATTAACGGACTCTTCTCCGTACATATAAATTAAACATTGATGTGTACAGCCACTTTGCCAATCTGTATGAAGGCGAGGTTTGTCAGCTGCTCCCACCATTGTATATGTAGTTTCTAAAAAATCTGATATTTCAAAGTTAAAATTTTCTTTTATAAGATCTTTTATTTTATTTTGAATAGGAGCGTTGTGAGGCACATTAAAAGTATGCCAATAACAACCCTCTAATTGTTTTCTTCTTTCTTCTTTTGGTGGTGCATATTCTAATGAAATCATTTCCTGTACTAATTGCTGATGAAAATCAGCAGGAAAAAAATTATCTTTTACAAAAACTTTTGACACTAATATCGTATATAATTTTTTTATTATTCAGGTGTTTCGCCCAACATGTCTGCTAAAGAAGGAGCAAATACTTTTACATCTCTTCTTATTTTCTCAGCTGTTGTAGATGTTCCTGGATTATCAACATCAGCTTGAGCTGCGGCTTCTGATTCATATTCAGCACCCGTGTCCACATGAGTAATTGTAGTTTCAGTTTTTACTTTATAGTGTGGAATTTTTCTTCCATCTTCTGTTGTAATGTGTCCTAGTAATTCAGCAGGTTCAACTATCGGCATCTTCTTTTCTCCAATTTATGTTAAAACTAATAATAACTCTGTCTTCATTAGAATTATTTGTTTGTACTTCATGTTGTAACCATGAAGGGAAAAAAATCAAGGAATTTTCAACAGGTTCCCATTGTACGCTGTGAGCAAGGTGTATAGAGGCTTTTTTTGTTTTTGGGGGTGATAGTACCTCTGACTGTGGTTTAGGCTCTAGAAACACAATATTTCCGCATTTTTTAGGAGCTTTTAAATAAAATACGCCCGATAAATAGTTACATGGGTGTGTATGTACGTTGTTTCGTGATCCTGGTGGATTTATTATACCCCACATACCAGTTAGTTCAGGATTAAAATTATCTTTAACATCCATGTGATTAAAACAATCTTTTGCATATTTAAGAATATCGCCAACTAATGGTTTAAATTTTTTAATATTATTAATTTCATCATGTGAATGCCAACCACCGACATTGGACCGCGGCATGCCTATTTCATCTTTTTCTCGTAGTTGATAGATGCTATCAATTAGATGTTCATGGCTTTTTAATTCTAGTATAAATACGGGAGTAATAAATAGAGAATGTAAGTTAATCAGAGTTGTCCTTTCGTGACCTCCATAAAACTAGCTATAATGTGCACCTGATTGGCAGCATTAGCTTGAACTTTAAGAATATCACTTTCTTGCAGAACTAAAGGTTGTGTCAATAATTCTGTTGTTGTGTTTGTAGCAACACTCTTTGCTTTAAATAATTCAAAGGTTGCAGCGCCTCGGAGAACTTCAACATCAACTAAAGTTGTTGAACCAGAGTCATTGCAAATTAAAAGAGATTTTACTACGTCCGTAGTAGGCATGACTGGTGGCGTTGCACCAGGATTAGCCGTTGGAACTGTTAAAACAGTTGTTAAATCTGTTGTGGTAATATCTACCATTGCGCTTTTAAAAGTATTAGCCAAAGAAAAAAGCCTCCGACTGTGATTCTTCTTTTAAATCTTGTTGGTAGTTTGTGTTAAGTAAAAGAATAATTTGATCTAATAATGCAACCATTTGATCAAACTGATTGGAACTGTATTCTGGCGTTGCATTTGGTAATCGTGTTATTGTTATTTTAGCCATTATCTTCTTCCATCTGGTCTTAGTTGTAACTTGGTAGATCCAAGTCTCCAAGCTGTGTCATTAACTGTGTTAGTTTCATATTTAATTTTAACCGCTCTACCTCTACCTCTTACATCAATTTTTTCTGTTGTACTAGAAATAGTTCCTGATGTAGACACAGTATCGGAAGATTGTGGATATTGTTCTAACGTTAATGTAGCTGTCATTGTATTTGCAAGATTATCAAAATCAGGCACTAATTTACTCACTGACATTAATTCATTACCATCTCCAATTTCAACAGAACCTGTTGTTAAAAAAGCAGAAATAGCTGTGCCATCTGCTTGATTATTACCAGATTCATGTTCATAGATATAAGACGCTCCTGCTGTTAAACCTAGTATAGTTGAAACATTTGCTGTTAAACTTGCACTATATTCTGTTGCGATAGGTTGTTCGTACACATAAGCACCAAGCCATGTTGTTCTTCCAAGATTAACCGTGTACCAAGTGTTTTCTAAATAATTGTAAGCAACTCCTCTATCTATCGCAGTGGCACTTGCTGAAGGATAGTACCAAATTATTTCATTAAAAGCTGTGTTTATACCACAGGCAATATCATTTCTATTTGTGTAGCTAAGATCATCAAATACATAGTCTTGAACGGAACATGGCATTTTTTTGACAACACCATCGTACATGTAAAAAGAATTATCAGACATCCAATACGCTCTACCATTTACTTCAATAGAAGCGTGCTGTGCTATCAACCCACAGTTAGCGCCAAGTTGTCTAAGACCAAACGTAAAGGGCGTGCCAACAAATTGAATACCGTGAAGTGATGTATCCGTCCAAACAAGTATTTGACCTGATGATTTAACAGCACCTACTATTCTAGAACCATCAGATATTCTAAGTGAACCAGCTTCGTTTGTTGCTACTGGTGTATACTCTGTAGCATCCTCTCGATCAGAAAATCTAAATAATAAATCATCTTGAGATGTTGGTGTACCAATAGTAGTTTCTGTACCAAAAATCATTAAGTGTCTTGTATCTGTTGACACCAAACTAAATCTTGATGCGGTAGGAGCGTTTGATAAAGCTGTTGCTCTTGCGTCTATTGCACCAGAAATATCTTTTATAAATGTTTTTCCATTTAAAACAGTAGCGATTAAATCCTCACCAAAATTATCTAAAGACCAATTTCTTGCATCTACAACAACAGTTGAGGAAGATCTTGGTGTATTCCAAGTGCTAGTGCTCCATGTACCTGCACCCCATCCATATCCAAAAGCTGAAGCAGTCTCGCCTATATTAATTTGATAGTTAGCATTACCCGATCCACCTCCGCCAGAAGTAGATCCAGAAGCTGCGCTTGTATGTGTAACTTTGTAAGTATTAGCGTCAACATAAGTTGTAACTTCAAACTCGTTATTCATGTCTAAACCATCTATTGCAGAGAATGAATCAAAAGTAACAAAGTCTCCTTCAATAGCACCGTGGTCTGCGTCAGTTACTGTCACTGTTGTTGTCCCATTTGTAGTAAAAGGATTGGTTAATGATGCTGTTTCTCTTATAGGTGTTATATCGTAGACCTTACTTGCAGAGTATAAATAAAGTTTTCTATCAGTACCTAAAGCAAGGTATCTGGTTCCATCTAGACCAATCCAGCTATGCGTATCACGGACCACGCCCACAATAGTTTTGTTAGGATTTGGTAGATATGACCAACCTTTCCATCTTTCAGGTTTTCCGTAGTGAAATCTTACAAAGTCAGAGTCAACATATTTACGTTGATCTCCTGCTGAATAAGCGGTGTCTTGTTTATCTATACCTGGTTGGAATTTTAAATCGACTAATTTCATGTCGGAGTATACTAAATTATTTATTGTTTTGTGGCAAGAATTGAGTGGCTACGTTGCCTTTAAACGAGTAATTACCATAGTGAGTCATACCACTCACAATATCTGCATATATTTTACCACCTATTTTCTGCCATAAACGACAAAATGCATAATCTTCAGATAAATATCTTTTGGTATCTGGCTCTATCATCGTGTCAAAAAAAGTATAATTCCACTTGGATGTGTCATGATAACTAAAAGTTTTGTCATGTGGAGCACCAATGTGTTGATCTGGTATAAATTTTAACTCAGGATAAGCTAAAGCCATTTTTTTAAAAACGTTTCTTTTTATTAACATAAAGCCTGTGGCGCCATCTAATACCTCAATAAAACCTTTTTTAGATAAAATTTTTTTAGGGTCTTTAACATTTAGATTGTACTGCAATGAAGCTGCATGTAATTCATCTTCTGATATGTTTGGATTTTCTTGTGCTCTACTTTTAACTTTTCTCCAATCAATTGTTTTACGAGGATACACACCTGTCACTACATCCTCATCTAAATCTAACATACGAAATACTGATTCAGGATTAAAAGCGATGTCTGCGTCAATAAATAAAAGATGAGTGTATTGTTCTTCATCCATAAACAACTGAACCAAAGTATTACGGGCTCTTGTAATTAATGACTCATTACCAATTGTGCCAAATTGTAATTCTATTTTTTTAGTGGCTGCTAACGCTGTTAGTTGTAAAACACTTTTAAAATAATCAGCCGTAATCATACCACCATAACAAGGTGTGCCAATAAATATCTTACTCATTTTTAAATTTTTTTACCTCATTAACAATTAAACGTGGATCAATTTCAACACAATAAGGGTATTCAGATGTTATGTTTACATTAGTATCATATCCAAATCTTTTATAGGAGGTTGACCCCCACAATACCACTCCTTTTTTATTAAAAGATTGATTTGAAACCATGTGTTGTAACGCGCTATCAATACACACAAAAAAATCACAATACTTTGATAATATCATAAAATCTTCTCTTGTACTAAAAAGAGGATTGCCTGTTTCGTCATTAAATCTTGTTTCTCCTGTGTATTCCTGATCCTCATTAGAATGACTAAAAATAATAAACATGTGTTGTGGAAAATTTTCTTTTAAAATATCTATTAATTTTTGTCCATATTTATAATTTCTACCATAATTAGAACTATCATAGCTACTATTAGAAATTATACCCTGTCCTCCTGTAAATTGTAATAACACAAATTTATTCATAGCTTGTATATGTGGTAATAAAACTTTTTCTTTTTCTTTATTTATGTCAAAGTTTGGTCTCAAATCTTTAATATTTACATCATATAAATCTGCCCACTTTTTTACAATGTTGGATTCTCCCTTTAACCAATCACTTTTGTAAGGGTCATGAAAAAAAAGATTGTTAAAATTAGAAAAATATTTGAAATATGTATCATAAAATATTTCGTTAATAGAAGATTTAGAATCAGCTACATGTGCACAATGAGAAAATAATTCTGGATAACCTGAATTTATAATTAGCTTTTGTTTGTACTTTTTCATTAAAGGTTCAAACAAAGCGGTAAATTGAAGATGTTTTCCCACACCTCCTGAAATATTATATAAATTAGGTTTCACTATAACTCACTGTTAAATATTCTATTTTCTTTATCCATCCTTTTGGTATGGCGATAGCGCCACCTCCTGTAATGTCATCTTTATCTTTACTGTAGGATCTCATAATTATAACTTTTTCATCATTGTTAACAACCATCCACCCTACTTCTTGGCAAATAGCTAAGTGAGCATTTAATATGTCTTTTATATCAAGCCATCCTGTTTCTGTATCACGGGCATCTACCCACGTCACACGGACCATTGGAGTTTTATTAATATTCATCTCTTTCCTGTTTGTAATTTACTTTATAATTAACTGCCATTGTAACTCTTGTATTATTTGTATTATTTGAGCTAACGGAATGTTTTACTGAACCATCAAAAAATATAACTGTTCCATCTTTTGCTCGTACTTCTTTTAAATTACTAAAATTACTAATTACATCTTGTTTTTTAATAAGAACTAAATTGTGGTTTGCATGAAAAAAAAATCTTGCATCAGTTTTTTCAACATCAACAAACAAAACAGCAGACAAATGAGATCCATGACTGTGTGGGTGTGAAAAATTATCTTTTTGATACCAATTAACCCAACAATTAACAGGTTCTAATTCAGGTATATCATAACCTTCTTTAACAACAAATTCTTCTATTGGTTTTGCTATCTCTTGACATAACAAATCTAAAGTTGGATACCTCATATGTGAATTCCAAGCTGTTCTTTTTGCCATAACATTACATCTTTCGTCAGGAGTTGTGTCTTGTCCATGAATATTTTTATTGTCCTCAACTAAAATAATTTGTTCAATTTGTTGTTTCCAAAAATTAAAATTTGGCAACTCAAAACTAAAAACTTCTGATTTAAATATGGAAAACCTATTAATATCTACCATTTAGTTATGCTCTTTATAAAAAATATTAAGTGTATATCTTTTAGAGCTGTCTCCAAAAGATTGTAAATCTGAATGAGGTATTTTCATTCCGTTAAAAAATAGAGCTCTATTTTCTACAAAACCTATGTGCGAAGACAATTTATTGTCATGCATAAATCCTGTTCCGTTATTAAGAAGTGATTCGCCTTTTACAAATAAAAGAAAGTTAGCAACATTACCCTTATCATCATCAGTGTGAAACAAAGGTTCTTTTTTATTTTCTCGTAAATGTGTACTTACAGATATTGGTTCAAGGTTTCTATGCGGAAAAAAGTACTGCTTAATAAGTTTTAATAATGGATCATCGTGAATGCTTTTATCAAAAGTGTGTCTCATGCCATAAATTTGACCTTTAGGATTTTTTACTTCGTAATACTTTAATTTTGTTACGGTATCTTGAAGTGACTTTAGCGTAGCCTGATCTAAAAAATCATCAACATACATGACAAACTTTGTCTCTTTATGATGTTGCATTAGTTTTCTAAGGGTTGTGGTTCTTCTTTTTTAATTAAATGTAAATTAAAAGATACCGATCTTCTCTCCTCATTTGGTGTTCTAAATGGATATACGCCGTGTGCTAACCAATTTGGAAACAAAAATATATCACCAACCTTTGGTGACTCTTGATGTTTATGCCCACTGAACGTAGCAGCTTGACCATTGAACCAACATATATCACCTACTGTTGGGTAGTGATCTTCTTTTGCATACTCCTCTGGTAAACTTTTTGGTACTCGTAAGTAACATACACCAGATAGTTGACCCTCGTGTATGTGAAAAGGATTAAAGTCTCCCGCCCACTGGCTCACGGACCACATAGATTCAATAACCATTTTACCAACATACTCAGGTGAAATAGTTTCACTTGCTGGTGGTATAGAAAGATAATTTTTAACCATCTCACCAATCAATTGTACCATTGGTAAAAACTCTTCGGTGTTCATCCAATCTTGGGGAAAACGAACTTCTTGTTTAACATTGCCTGCTAAGTTACCTGAATGATCAAACTCTTTAGATAATTTTTTATCAGTCAACATCTCTGTTGCTTTATCGTCAAGCATTTTAGTAATGAAATCAGGCATTCTGCCTCTCATTATTGTAGGACCAAAAGGTCTTATAGTATCAAATTTTAAAACTTGTTCAGTAGGCTGTTTCTTTTTAGGCATGATATCCCTTTCATTCTTTTTAAATATCTATTGTCATATAGCAAATATTTGCCTATAAATATAGGATTAAATACTTGGCTTAATTACAAGGTCAGCCTCCTTGCATTATACAACAATCATGATTTGCAAAAGGAGAACATGCTAAAGAAGATTTTTAAAGCTGCTAAAAAAGCAGCTCCCATTATCGGCGCAGGACTAGGCTTTTTATATGGCGGACCTATGTTGGGTTCAGCTATTGGCGGTGGTCTCGGTAGTCTAGTTGCAGGCAAGAGCCCAAAAGATGCTCTTAAATTTGCCGCATTATCTGGATTAACAGGTGGAGCTCTTAGTAAATTTGGTGGTCTTCAAGCTGGTCAAGGATTGGGTGGGCTACTTGGTAGAACGGCTGCAACAGGAACAGCAGTACCACAAAACATTCTTGGTGCTACCACAGGTAGTAATCCAATTGCTAATAGAATTGCACTTAAAGATGCTATAATGAAAGGACAAGTAAAAAGTCCAAGTGTTCTTGGATCAGTATTAAATTTTGCAAAAGCTAATCCTTTGAGAACTGCAGGAGCTATCGCAGGATTAACTGGACTTCTTGCTAGTAGAGAAGAAGAAAAGAAATCGACACCTTATGAAGATGTATATGGCACCGTACCAGGTTTTGCTAACGTAGGTGATGCACCTATAGGTGGAGTTGAATTAATTCCTTTCTCCCAATATGGACCCAATTTAACACGTAGAGCGATGGGTGGAGAAATAAATGGTTTAAAAACTTTAGGTTTAAGACAAGGTGGTTTTCCTCGTAAGAATGGTAAGATAGCAGGCCCGGGAACCGAGACTAGTGATGATATACCAGCGATGTTAAGTGATGGTGAGTTTGTTATTAATTCAAAAACTGTAAGAGGACTTGGTAGAGCGATGGGTGGTAAAGGTAAACAAGATACTAGAGACAGAGGATCAAAATTCCTTTATAGTTTACAAGATAAATATGGAGACAAAAGATAATGGCTGAAGGCGATACAATAACACAGGTACAGGCTCAACCGCCATACATTGAAAAGAGAACAGAACAATTACTTGCTTCCGTATTTGGAGATCCAAACGCTGTAAAAAAAGAAGGTGAAACAGATGAAGCTTTTCAATTACGTAAGTTTGGTAGAGCAGGTATTGCTCAAGCTATACCAAAGTTTCAATTTGCAGGCTTCACTCCAGAACAACAACGAGCTTTTGGATTAGCATCACAACAAGTAGGTGCTTATGCACCATCTTTACAACAAGGTATGGGTAGCGCAGCTCTTGGAGGAGGTGCTTTAACAGGTGGTATTGCTCAAGCACTTGGTGCAACACAAGCATACAATCCAGCTTCAGCAAAAGCGTTCATGGATCCGTATCAACAACAAGTTACACAACAGGCATTAGCTGAATATGATAAACAATCACAAATTGCTCAACAAGGTTTAGCTGCTCAAGCACAAAAGGTAGGTGCTTTTGGTGGCTCACGTATGGGTGTACAAGAAGCAGAGCTTGGTAAAAATTTAGCCGACATTAAATCAAGAAGAATTTTTGAAGACTTATCACGTAATTATCAACAAGCTCAACAAGCAGCAATGGGTGCTCAAGAGTCACAACAAAGAAGACAATTACAAGCAGGGCAGACACTTGCTCAAGTAGGACAAGGTTTTGGTGAACTTGGTAAAACTCAAGCTGGTCTTGGTGCACTTGGTCAACAATTAGGTCAAGGAGATATTCAATCACTACTAGGTGTAGGTGGTATGCAACAACAAATAGGTCAAGGAATGCTAGAAGCTCAAAGACAACAACAGTTGATGGCACAACGTGAACCATTTAATAGACTTGGATTTGCTAGTGATATACTACGAGGTGTACCAAGTGGATCAATTAGTTACACTCAACAACCACAAACTAATCCATTTGCTCAAGCACTTGGTCTTGGTATTGCAGGAGTGGGAGCTCTTGGTCAATTTGGTCAAGGTGCAAGTGGCTTATCAGGGTTATTCGGAGGTAGTTGATGGTAGTACCACTAATAGCGGGAATAGCAGGTTTAAGTTTAAGAGCTCTACCTTACATGGCTAGAGGGGCAAAAGCGTTAGTTAATAAACAAAACTTAAAAAATTATTTTGTAGGTAAACCAAAATATAGATCTGGTAAAGGCGGACTTGAAGCAATTAAAAATAGATTTGGTTTTCAATCTAGAACCAAGCCTGGTATTGCAAAAGTAGGTCCTTATGGTTCTAATCTTGCTTTTACATCTGCTGCTCCATTTGCAGGAATGGCTGGTTATGATTATTTAACAGATGACGCTGAACAAAGTGCACAACAAAAACCTGTTGTTTCAACTAGCCCACAAGATAAAAATATACAGCCAGCTAAACCAGATGAAAAACCTAAAGACGACGCTAAAATGACAAGTGATCAAATTAAGTCTGGAGAACTAGATGACTTTATTAAAGAACGTATAGATTTATTTGAGAAATACATTGGTGATGACACAAGGAAAAGAACAAAGACTGCAGGCTATAATGCTATGGTACAGTTTGGTTTAAACCTTGCTACAAAAAGAGGTAACTTAGTAGAAGGTATTGCAGAGTCTGCAAAAGAACCACTAAAAGAATTTGCTAAACTAGGTAATGATTTAATGGATCGTGCAGCAAGCATTAAGAAGGCTGGTATAGAGTCTGGTGTATCTGCTTACGATAAAGCTCAAGATCGTGAGATTGATGAGAAAGCAATTGCAGCAGATATAATTAAAGAAAGAATAAAAGCAAATGCAAGAAAATTAAGTCCAGGTGAATTCTATGCTCAAGCAATGGCAGACATTCAGAGTAGTGACGAACTTAGAGCTCAAATTGAATCTGTGAATTATAAAGAAGATGGAAGAACTTTAGTGGATAATCCTGTGCCAGTTGAAAGACTTTATAACGAGTATATTAATGATTCTTATAATTCTTATAATGCTGTTGAAATACCAAAAGGTCAAGCGGGACAAGAATTAATAGAGACATTACCAAGTGGCACTAGATTTTATGATTTAGAAACAGGTAAATTTGGTAGAATACCGTAAAGGAGAGTAACCCATGGTTACAGAAACAGATAGATTTGGATTTCCAGTTTTAGGAGAAAGTGAATCAAAAGAAACACCTATAATAAATAATAAAAAAGTTGATCGGTTTGGATTTCCAGTTGAAGTGGATAAGCCTATTGGAACAAAAAGTAAATTTAATTCAACTTCTCGTACACCTAAAGACGATAACGAAGGTTTTATTGAAAAATATATAGTTGATCCGATAACTGCAGGTGCTGCAGGTGTTGGTGAAGGTGCCTTTAAATTAGCAGAAGGAACACTCAGTCTTGGAACTATACTTGTTGATCTTGGTGTAGGCACCGATCTAACAAGAAAAGTAGAAAAGTATTTTGATGATAATAAAATTTTACAAGCTTTAGAAGACAAGGCCGACGACTCATGGACTGGTACAGTTACTTCTGTGCTAACACAGTTTGGTGTGCCCGGGGGAGCTGCACTTAAAGCGGCTAATGTATTAATTAAAGCTAGAAACATAGGTGGTAAAACAAGTTTTATTTCTAGAAGACCAAATGTAACAAAAGCATTACTTGCAGGTGGTGCTGAAACTGCTGCAGCAACAAGTGATATGGGCACATTAGGTGATCTTATTGGTATGGGTCCAACGCAAACGGATGATACAGATGATATTAATGCAACAGGTCGTGAACTTGCAGCTAAAAGATTAGCAAATAAATTTAAGTTTGGTGTAGAAGGTGCACTTGGTTTTACATTATTTGATAACGTAGTATTTCCTGCAGGAAAAGCGTTATTTAAAGGCTCCGCTCCTGCCTTTACAGGTATGTTGAAACATATAGGTGTTAATAAAAACAATGTTCAATTTTTAGAGTTTGATGAAGCATTAAATAAAAATGTTTTAAAAGAAAAAGCTATTGATGAGGGCTTTCAATTTAATAAGAATAATATTTTACGATGGGTAGATAAAAACATTTTATCACCATTTCGTGCAAGAGGTAATCTACCTCAAGATGTTTTTGAAGCTAATAGAATAAAAATAAATACACTTAGAAAAGTTGCTGAAAGAGTAAGAGTTGAAACTCTTGACTTAGAAAAAGCTGTGCAGCAAGCGATAGATCCTAGAATAGGAGGCGCTATAAATCAATTAGATAAACTTGGTATGAGACGAAGAGAAAAAATGATGGAGAGTATCTATGATTTTTTAACAAGTGGAAAATTTAAACAAAAAGTAGATGTTAAAACAGGAGCCAAAACTCCTATGACAGCTAAAGAATTAGAAGAAGCAATGAAGGGCTATAACATACCATCAGAATTACTACCTTACATACAAAAAATACGAAACTCAATTGATGAAATGAGTGGCTCCCTTGCTGAAATGCCTGGCTTTACCTTAAAGAATGGAAAAGATTTTCAACATGTTGTAGCCAATAATATAGGTGAATACATGACAAGATCTTACAGATTGTATGGAAGTAAAACAGAAAGAGGTCAATGGCTTAATACTTTAAATAATACACCAGAGGGTCAAGCTATTAAAGAAAAAGCTAGAATATATATAAAAAATAATAATCCAGGTATATCTGATGATATGGTTGAATTAGAATTAAAAAATTTATTAGCAGAAAATAAAGAAGATGTTTTAGGTGGTGCAATATCAAGAGTTGCTAAGTTTGATAATGCAATTAAACAAACTAGAGAACAAATACCAGGTGAACTTAGAGAACTACTTGGTGAAGTAAAAGATCCAATTAAACAATATATGAGAACTGCTGCTAAAATAAATACATACATTGCAGATACAAACTTCTTCAATACATTACTTAAAAAAGGAAAAGGTAAATACTTTTTTGAACCACCCAAGATTCTTAGAAAGAAAGTTCCAGAAGGTGATGCTGTTGCTAAGGAAGGTGATGAATTTACATCGGCTACTACTCCAGTAGGTGAAGGTGGATTAGAATTTGGCTCTACTATAATATCAGATGGTCCTTTAAATGGTTATAAAACAACACCACAAATTGCAGATGCGTTAAAAAATATAAGTAATTCAAAACAAAATGCTGATAATTTAGCAGAATTATATTACAAAGTTTTTCTTGGACCAAAAGCATTTACACAAGAAGCAAAGACAACTCTATCACCTATAACACATGCTCGTAACGTTATTAGTGCAGCATCATTTACAGGAATGAATGGTAACTTTTTTCAAAACCCACTTCGTTTCGCAGAAGATTTTAAAAGAGCATATAAATTAGTAACGGCTAGATCTAAAAGTGCAATTGAATCTGACATGGGTAGAAAATATTTTAAGAATGCTGATGATTATAAAAATTATGTAGATGAATATACAGAGTTACAAGAGCTAGGTATCATTAATACAAGTGCAAGATTGGGAGAGATTACACAAAGTTTGGATGAAGTAAGCGCTGGTCTACAAAATCTTTCAGAAGAAGGTAAGATATATACAATGCTACGTGGATGGGGTGATAAAACTGGATTTAATAAAGCTAGAGGTGTTGCAAGAACAGTCTATCAAGCAGAGGATGATTTATATAAAATACAAAATTTTTATTCTGAACAACGTAAGTTTACTAATGTTTATCAAAAAATGTACAATTCAAATCAAGCAAAGTTTATAGATGATTTTGCAGATGAAATTGCTAGAGTAAATCCTTCTCTTACAAGAGAAGAAGCTTTAGCTACAATGAGAACTAAAGAAGGCTTTGATAGATTTATAAAATTAAAAGCTGCTGACACAGTTAAAAATAATATACCAAACTATGATTACATAGGTTCTTTTGGACAAATGTTACGAAGACTGCCTGTAGGTAACTTCGTATCTTTTCCTTTAGAGATTATACGAACAGGTTTTAATACAACAAGGCAAGGACTTAAAGAAGTTTTAGATC
>Ga0208919_1001484_pt1 | contig 13487 bp, 12 predicted proteins | sample 4_EtaG_FD_184076 | JGI IMG/M metagenome (GOLD analysis project Ga0208919, IMG submission 184076) | Marine viral communities from the Subarctic Pacific Ocean - 4_ETSP_OMZ_AT15127 metaG (SPAdes) (version 3) | ecosystem: Environmental > Aquatic > Marine > Oceanic | place: Pacific Ocean | collected...
TCCCAGTCCAATCACCCAGACTATTTCTATTATGCTCCAAGACTAGACTTGGCTACACTCAAGAAGTTCTGCACAGGAAACTGGATTGCGTTTAGTGGACACATGGGTTCGCATTTAGCCAACGATATGTTCATAGACCACAAAGAAGCCTACTCTGCTGAAAGCTATGACGAAGCAACCAAGATGGTTGATAAAGATTGGGTAAATAAGGTCTCTAACAAAGCTAAGGAACTTGAGGATGTTTTTGGCAAAGGAAACTTCTTCCTAGAAATACAACTAATAGACGTAGACAATCTACCCGCTTCTGGCGTAGTCGCAAAAGGTCTTAGATACCTAAGTAAGAAAATTGACATTCCATGTGTAGCAACACCAGACGCCCACTATGCTTATCCAGAGGATGCAGATGACCAAAGAGTTCTTCTCTCCAATCACCCAAGCATAGACACGCCATTAAAAGACATCTACAAAAAGATGGTTGCTGGTGACGACATAAGCCTTGGTGCGTTCTTTAAGTCGAGAAATTATTACATTCCTGGCCATGACGAAATGATAAAACTCCATACAGAGCAAGAGGTTGCGAATACAGCCAAGATTGCCGATATGTGCGAAGAATATGTCATTACAGGAAAGCCAATGCCCCCTAGATTTCCTTTGCCAGAAAAAGTAACAGCAATTGAAAGGCTCAGAGAAAGATGTCGTGAGGGCTGGCAAAAAAGATGGCCTGCAATTAAAAGCGTAATAGATAGCACTGACCACACAAAAGAAGAGTATGCTGAGAGATTTGAGATGGAAATATCCATTCTTGAGAACGCGAATCTCGCAGACTACTTCTTAATTGTTGACGACATCATCAATTGGGCTAGAAAAGACGGTCAGCTTACAGGAGCAGGCAGAGGCTCGGCAGACGGCTCTCTAATTCTATATCTTTTAGAAGTAGGTCATATAGACCCAATCAAACATGATTTAATGTTCGAGCGATTTTACAACGCCGGACGAAATACAGCAGAAAGAGTGTCCCTTCCTGATGTGGACATGGACTTTGAGAAACTAGGTCGTGAGCGTATAATTGGATATATAAACGATAGGTTTGGTGAAGATAGAGTTTCACAAATGATTACATTCAGTAAGATGCAGGGACGAGCCGTATTACAGGATGTAATGAGGGCGCATAGCGCGTGTAGCCCAGAGGAAAGAAACATTATTACCAAGAATATACCAGACGAAGCAGATATTTCTGACCAGCTTGAAGATATGCGTCAAGCAGACAGGGATTCTGGTGGTGATGGTAGCGCTAGCATCATTCAGTGGGCATTAGAGAACAGAGAGGAAGACTTTAAGCAGTGGTGCTATCTTGGAGAAAATGGAAATCTTCAGGGTCCGATGTCAAAAATATTTGAACAGGCTATACGCATGGAAGGAACAAAGCGTTCTCGAAGTAAACATGCTGCTGGAATCGTTATCGCCAATGAGCCGCTTGCAAAAATTTGCCCTATGGTGCATGACAAGAGCTCTGGTGAAAGTATCGCTGGAATGGAAATGAATGACCTAGAGTCTATGGGTCATATTAAGTTTGATATTCTTGGGATTGCTATTCTTGATAAGATTCATGGAGTTCAAGACCTTCTCTTTAACGGAGAGTTTGGTGATTGAGCTAGAACAACTAAGAAATAAATATTCATCTTGTGAAATATGCAATCTTTGCCCCAAAAAAAGCGGTATAAATGGTGTGGTAAGGTCGAGCGGGCCAGTGTCATCGCTTGCGATAATTGGTGAAGCTCCAGGCTCAGATGAAGACGATGCCTGCAAGCCTTTTGTGGGTCGCGCTGGAAAAATGCTTGACAAACTGCTTGAAGGAGCTAAAATAAAGCGTCAACAAGTCTTTATCACAAACGCTGTAAAATGCAGGCCCACACAGAACAATGGGAAGAAAAACAGAACCCCAACACTTGACGAGTGCGAGTCTTGTAGACCATGGCTTTATAAGGAGCTTGAGGTTGTTAAGCCTAAAGTTATTGTTACTTTGGGTAAAGTTTCAACGGAATCGGTTTTAGCCTTACCAAAAAACTTTACTTTGGGTGAGTATGTAAACAAGCCTCATGAGACACATTTAAGAAGAGAGGGTTCTACTGAAATTGTCACAGATATGTATACAGTTGTACCTTGCTGGCATCCATCATATTTGATGCAGCATGGAAGAAAGAAGTTTAGTGAAGCGGTTGATTGTTTTAAGCTGGCAAAGAAATTGGTGTTGCAATGAATTATAATTCTATATGTTGTTATGATTACGAGACAGGCTCTCCCGACTCATCTACATGCTCTATCATACAGATAGCCGCAGAGATGATACACGGCAGAAATCTTAATGTAGTTGACAAGTTCTCGGCCTATGTAAGGCCCGACTTTGATGATAAAGAATCCACTACAGAAGAAACAATAGATTGGCATTGCAGAAACAAAGGCGTGTCAAAAAAGAAGTTTGTAGATATGCTAAACGAATGCCCGCCAATTAATATAGTATGGAAAAACTTCTCTTCTTGGGTTGACAAATACAACTGGGGCAAGACTAATAAGAGTGGTTATCATGCGCCAGTCTCTGCTGGTTACAACATACTCGGTTTTGATAATCCTATTACTGACAGGCACTGCAAGCTATTTGGGCCTACTGAAAAAGACAGGAGAAATGGCGAAGAGAGACCAAGGATATTTAATCAGATATACAGCTTCGATTTAATGCAGCATGTTTGGTATTGGTTTGAAAATAACAGTGAGCTTAAAAACCAAAAGTTAACAACTGTCTTAGAGTACATGGGAGTACCAGAAGAAGTTACCGCAAATGCTCATGACGCAGAGTTTGACGTTGAGTGGACATCAAAGGTTATCATAAAGCTGATGAAGACATCTAGATGGATGACTGGGTGGAATGAGCAAACACAGAAACGAAGACTTGAATTTGCCAATGCATTTGCGCAGGAGTTTAAATGAGTAAAGTTAGATGGCCGTGTGGATGTGAGCTTCCAGTAAAGAGTTGTTCTGACGCACCAATGGTAATTAACGTACAGTTCGGAGATACACTCCCCCAAGGTATTGAGCTTGATGTGTATAATATTAATCTTAATTGCGAAGCTACGTGGGATATGATATGCAGCGGGAGAACCAAGGGTGTGTTTCAGCTAGAAAGCGCTTTAGGTCGTCAGTGGGCAAAAAAACTTGAGCCTAGAAACATACAAGAGCTTGGAGCATTGGGCGCGCTAATTAGACCTGGATGCCTAAGAGCTATGTCTGGGAGCCCTCCCAAGAGCATGACACAAAGATATTGTGACAGAAAACACGGAGTTGAAGAGGTCGTTTATCCTCATGAGTCTTTAGAACCAATACTTAAAAATACTCAGGGCGTGTTAACATTTCAAGAACAGGCTATGAAGATAGCTGTCGTTCTTGCCGGTTTCAACGAGCAGCAAGCTGATATTCTTCGCAAGGCCATTGGAAAAAAGAAGGCCGATGTTATGCTTGAGGTCAAGAAGTCCTTTCTAGAGGGGGCTAAAAAGACAGGCATTGTTTCTGAGGAACTTGCTGAAGAAATTTTTGGGTGGATTCAAGAGTCTCAGAGATACTCTTTTAATAAAAGCCACGCAGATGCCTATGCGTTAAATGGATACTGGAGCGCATTTTGCAAAACACATATGCCCCTTGAGTTTTATTGCTCTTGGCTTAGAGGGGCGGCTTGGAAAGGGGCAAAACAATATGAAGAAATATATGACCTTGTAAACGACGCAAAGCTAAACAACATAGACGTATTGCCTCCGACTCTTGCAGATAAGAGAAATACGTTTTACATTAAGGACAAAAAGGTTTACTTTGGACTTTCTAGTATCAGGGGTATCGGCGCTGCTGTAATTGAGAAGATGGTAGCCAAACTTACTGAAATTGAGAAAAGTTTAGGAAGAGGCGTTGGCGCATGGATGTGGATTGAATACCTTAAGTATGGAACTGAATGCGTATCATCCAACGTAACCGAAGGCATGATAAAGGCCGGAGCTTTAGATTTCTTTGACCTGTCAAGGAACACAATGCTATACGAGTATTCCATATGGTCACAACTTAGCCCAACAGAAAAGAAGTGGATTGTAAACGAATACAGCGGATACAAGTTGCTTGAAGCGTTGAAAGCGTGTCAACCAAAAAGGGTAATGAAAAGTAAAGTGCAAGTGGCTGGAGGTGGGTGTGTAAACGATAAAAGGTCTGAGTTTGTTGGCGATTTAATTACATCCCTCAAAAATCCCCCACACAAGCTAGAAGACAGCATGGATTGGATTGCGTGGAATGAGCAAAAAACGCTAGGAGCGCCAATCACATGTAGCAGGGTGGATGCTGTTGAGCGGGGTATAGAGGCTAACTGCACCTGCAAAGAATTTATCACGACAAAAAGAAAGGACTACATGAAGTTTGCTGTTGAGGTAACTAAGGTGAAAGTGGTCAAGACAAAGAAGGGTAAAAATCCAGGACAAGAGATGGCTTTTATAACTGTCGAAGATAATAGCTGCTCTTTAGATGATGTTATTTGTTTTCCAGATAAATTTCAAGAATGTCGTGATGCTATATATGAAGGTAACACTGTACTAATACAAGGAGACAGGGGAAGGAACGACTCTCTTGTTGTGGGTCAAATTTGGCAAATTTAGCTTGACATTTATAGTTGTATCAAGGTAAAATATAGATGTAGCCATCTGTTCTCGAGAAATAGTTTATATGAGCAATAAATTCAGAAAAATTAGGGTATTGTGGTGCGGAGAAGCTAGCTTCTTAACCACCGGCTATTCTATATATGCAAAAGAGGTCTTAACAAGACTTTACAATACTGGGAAATATAAAATAGCAGAACTTGGGTGTTATGCTTCCCACCAACACCCTGAAATACAAAATATTCCCTGGAGATTCTACCCTACACTTCCTCTTAACGACGAAGAAAATAACGCCTACAACTCAAACCAGTCCAACCAGTTTGGGAAATGGAGGTTTGACGACGTATGCTTAGACTTTAGGCCTGATGTTGTCATAGATATACGGGACTGGTGGATGATGGAATATCAGGAACATTCAGCCTTTAGAAAATTTTACAAATGGGCTATCATGCCAACCGTAGACTCTGCGCCACAGCAAGAACAATATATAAGCAGTTACATTAACGCTGATGCTGTATTCACATACTCTGAATATGGAAAAGACGTAATAGAAGAAGAAAGCCAAGGTAAAGTAAAGGTTTTAGGAATACCTTCTCCAGGAGCTGATTTTGAAAACTTAAAACCAGTTACAAATAAATCTCAACACAGACAATCGTTTGGATTTAAAGACGATATAAACCTTATAGGTACAGTCATGAGAAATCAAAGAAGAAAGCTGTACCCAAATTTAATTAAGTCTTTTAGGCAAATGCTAGATGAAAATCCAGAAATGTGCAAAAATACCTTTTTGTATCTTCACACATCTTACCCTGACCTTGGATGGGAAATACCATATTTCATAAGAAAATACAGAATGGGTCATAACACACTGTTTACTTATAAGTGCAGGTCATGTGGACATTTCTTTCCAAGCTTTTACCAAGGCCCAGTATCTGCTTGCGAAAGATGCAATTCATTTTCAGCGGCTATGCCCAACACAACTTATGGAGTAAGCACTGAGGAGTTGGGAACAATAATAAATTGGTTTGACCTATATGTTCAATATTCAATATGCGAAGGCTTTGGTATGCCGCAGGTTGAGGCTGCTTCTTGTGCTGTGCCTGTAGTCTCCGTTGATTACTCCGCAATGTCTAGCGTTGGTAAAAAAATAAAAGCGGATATGATAAAACCAAAAGCGTTTTTCTGGGACTCGCCTACACATTCAGAGAGAGCAATACCTGATGATGAGCAGCTAATAGAAACAATGAAAAACTTTGTGTCTTTACCTAGAAGTATGAAAAGTAAAAAAGGCATGGACGCATACATCGGAGTAAAGAAACACTATACTTGGGAAAAAGCTGCTGAAGTATGGGAAAATTATTTAGATGGGTTAGAGCCTGTATCTCACGAAGAAACATGGGATTCTACACCAAAAATACATAATCCAGAAACAGAAATACCTCAACATTTAGATGTTAATGAGTTTGTTAAATGGGGAATATCTAATGTATGGGGCGAACCAGAAAAAACAAGTAGCTATATAGGCGTTAGAATAATCAGAGACCTGACATATGGGAGAATGGGAGTCGGGGGAAACAATGATTTATATTATAATGGAAACAGCTACATAGAAGGACAGCAAAGCGTTGTCGATTTTACTAAAGAAGACGCGATGCAAACCTTTATTGATATGTGTCAATATAAGAATGAGTGGGAGCAAAAAAGATACGAGTTAAATCAAGACGCCGAGAATGGATGGGCAAACGTAGATAGGCCTTCGTTTTTATCTTTTGTAAAGCCCGACGACAACCACAGCAACGCAGCGGATTAATTTTATGAAAGTTTTATACATAGGATGCTATAGAGACGGAACAGGTTGGGCAAAAGCAGCTCAAAACTACATACTTTCTTTAGACACTGCGGGGGTGGAGGTTGTTCCAAGATTTATAAAGCTAAATGACAATAATACAGAGATTCCTCAAAGAATATCAGAGCTAGAAAAAAACGACGACAAAAATTGTGATGTTGTCATACAGCATGTTCTTCCACATCAACTAAGTTTCAATGGAAATTTTGAAAAAAATATATCTTTATATGTTTCTGAAACAGACCATTTTCAAAATACGTGCTGGCCTGAACGAATAAGTTTTATGGACGAGGCTTGGGTTCCTAACTCTTTTATGGCTCAAAGCGTTTCAAAAGACAGTAAAATAATTTGCCCGCATTATGTAGTGCCTCACGCATCAGACATGAGCGTTTACCAAAAAGAATACGAACCTCTAAATATAGCGCATTTTAAAGACAAGTTTGTTTTTTACTACATAGGCGAAATAAACAGAAGAAAGAATATAGCGGCGGTATTAAAGGCATTTCACACAGAATTTAGGCCAGAAGAGGACGTAGCTATACTTTTAAAGGCACACATTCCTGGTCAAAGCGCGGATGATTCAAAATCTTATTTGCAAGGCCTTTCATCTCAGGTCAAAGAGGGATTAAAGCTGTACCAAAGCGCATCAATGTATCATGAAGAGGTTTTTGTTTGCGACTATTTAACCGAAGAACAAATAATGAGGATACATGCTACTGGAGACTGTTTTGTTTCAGCGGCATTTGGCGAGGCTTGGTGCATACCTGCTTTTGATGCTATGGCTATGGGTAAAACGCCGATATGCACGGACACTGGCGGACCAAGAGACTTTATTGGAAATGGTGGGTATTTGATAGAATCTAGACAGGACGATTGCTTTGGCGTGGTAGATACGTTTGACGAGCTTTGCGTTGCCAATGAACGTTGGGATGTTCCGAGCATATCACACATGCGGTCCTTGATGAGAAACGCTTTCGAGAATAGCGAGCAAAGAAAGTCTGTTGCAGAAAACGGAATAAGCAACGCCTATGACTATTCATATTCTGCAATAGGCCAAACAATGCTATCGTGTCTATCTGGAGAATCAAAGGCTTATAATCAAGATAATGACATAAAACAAAAACACTCAATAGAGAGTCTTTTAAAATGCCAGGATTAGTACAAACAATATTGCGTAACGCCACCAGAGATGTGAACGGACCTCTAAACATACTCACATTTCCGACACACGAAAGGTATCAAACTAACCTTGCCAAAACAGGGCATTTTTTTTATCTGTGGCAAGCAGAGGGGATTAAACCCTGGGTAAGAAGCTATGCAGAATTACCTCAAAATACAGTTTTGCTAAACGCAGAAAAGGGAGCCGCTCAAATACCAGAAAATATTGACATAGACATAGTTTTAAGCCAAAATAAATTTGGTCAATTTGAGATAGCCTCACAAATAGCCGAACAAATTGCAGCTCCTTTGGTAAGCATAGAGCATACACTGCCAATGCAAGAATGGTCAGAAGCGCAACTAAAGCAAATGCACCAAATGAGAGGGGATATTAATATATTTATATCTGATTATAGCAGAGATAGGTGGGGCTGGTCAAGTAATGACGCGATGGTTTTACACCATGGCATAGATACGGAGCTTTTCTCAATAGATGAGTCTGTAAAAAGAGAAAAAAGAGTTTTATCTGTAGTCAACGATTGGATTAACAGGGATTGGTGCTGTGGCTACCGTCTTTGGGAACAGATAACTGGATACCCAGAATCAACTCTTCCGCTACATGTAATTGGAGATACGCCTGGGCTATCCTCTGCGGCTCCTTCTACAGAGGCGTTAATTGAGCAATACAGAAAATCAAGTGTATTTTTAAATACGTCTTTAATATCTCCTGTCCCAACATCTCTATTAGAGGCTATGGCTTGTGGATGCGCTGTAGTTACAACCGCAACGTGCATGATTCCAGAGATAATTCAAAACGGACAAAACGGATACATGTCAAACAATCCAGAAGAGTTAAGGTCTTTTGTTGATAAACTGATAGAAGACGATGAACTAGCCAAAGAGATTGGCGAAAATGCTAGAAGAACAATTTTAGAAAACTTTTCTATAGAAAAGTTCGTTGAACAATGGAAAAACGTATTTTATGAATGTGTGAGGTAAACAAATGCAAAAAGTAAATTTAATATATGGTGAGGGGGATGTATTTGATACTCATCTCAACATAAACCCGTTTGCCCAGAAAGAAATAGAAAATAAAATTATAAGGTCAGAAGTCAAGAACCTAGACAAGCATATTGACGACGGAGAACTAGATGAGCTTTTAGCCTACGATGTAATTGACTATATACCAATCACAGAAGCGGAAGATACCCTGGCAAACTGGATAAAAAAGATAAGGGTCGGCGGCAAAATATGTATAGGAGGGACAGACTTAATAGAAGTATGCAAGTCTTTTTCTCAGTACAGAATTGACATCACTACCGTTAATGACCTAATACACGGCTCTCAAGAAAAACCATATTTAACAAAAAAAATTAATTTTACCTGTATTGGCATGTGTGAATATCTCGAATCGCATTTTGGACTTAATATTTTGAAAAAAAGCGTAAATAACTACAAAATGATAGTGGAGGCTATAAGATGAGCATATTAACAAAAAAAGAGTCTGAACAGTTAGCTCAAAAAGAACAAAGACTACAAACCGCCTGCTGGGACTGTGTTTTTTCTTCACATCAAGAAGAGGACTGCGAAGACTATGCTAGCTTTTGCTCTACTGACAGACTCAAGTCTTTTGAGGGTGCGGGAGCATCTGTGGTTGATGTTCGTTCAGAACAAAAAAATAAAAAGTTTAAAATAGTTTCTGATAGAATATGCAACATGTTCAGAACTAAAGAGTGGGAAAAAATTAAAAAGTCTCAGGGAAACAGTCAAGACTCTCTTGTAAAAATAGCTAGAGAAGAAATAAAAATACAATGCACTTACGTTCTTTACGTTCGAGACCCTACCGACAAAGAAGAGGAAGACAGAAAACAGGTAAAGTCCAGATTAGCTAAAATTGCTGAAAAAATGAAAGAAATGTGGTTTTCTGAAATACCTCCTTCTAATATAATCATTATAAACAACACACATATCAAACCTTATGATTTTATAAATTATTTAAGAATTGAGATTGAAAGCCTTGACTTTAATCCCATATGGAATATGGAATATATAAGAAGAGACCACCATACAATAAAAGACCTTGACCGTTCTGATGCTTACGCTAAGTGCATGGATGTCATTGTTAAAACGGATAAAAATAAGTCACAATGGTACGCTTTGTTTTTCGAAGAAGACAAAGTAAACACTAAGTATCTCTCTGAGATTGATGAGCTTTTGAACGACAAGATGAAAAGGTTTTTGGTTTTGTTTCCGGAGAACAAAGACGAAGGAGGCCTTCTAATTCAAAAAATGGCTTATAAACAATTTTACGGCAATAGAGACGGCGATTTTGTAGAAAAACTAAAAAAAGGCGCAGAAGAACAGAAATGTCAGAACTTAATACAGCCTCTGAATCAGGCAATAAAAAGCCAATAGTTACGGTAATTATACCGTGTCATAATCATGCGGACATGCTTGGAGACGCTATAGATAGCGTTACTATGCAAGATTACAGACCTCTGAGAATAATGGTTGTAGACGACGGGTCTTCTGACAGCCCAGAAGAAGTTGTTAAAATCAAATTAAACCAAGACGTCCCAATCGACATAATAAAAAGCGATACTCCAAAAGGTCCGTCAGCGGCTAGAAATGGTGGGATAGAACAGGCGTGGGACACCACGGATTTGTTTATGATGCTTGACGCAGACGATTTGTATTTGAGTGGAAAAGTCGCAAGGTCTGTAGAAAAATACCAAGAACACCCCGAGCAGATAGGTATAGTTTATACTGACGCAATGATAAAAAATATAAACACAAAAACTAAGATACAGGAGTATAGAAGACCGTTCTCAAGAAAAGAGCTTGAGATGGAGTGTATAATATCAAACACTCCACTTATAACAAAACACGCTCTTGTTAAGTGTGGGGGATATGATGAAGACATGAGGACTGCTGAAGACTGGGATTTGTGGCTTAGGATAACTGAAAATTTTGTTGCTGTTCACATACCCGAAACACTACATGTTTATCATGTAACCGGAAAAAATTCCTCAGATGTTGTTCCGCAAGAAGTTTGGATAGAAAATTGGCAAAAGATAAGAGCGAGAATACAAGAAAGACAAAATGGCTCTAGCTAGCAGAAATATAACTTCAGCGAAAAGAAAATACAAGCCAAATCATTCCGAACTAAGTATAATAATACCCGCTGCTGGAATGGGATATAGAATGAAGTCTTATGGCCCTAAATGCTTAATAGATATATATGACAATAAATCTATAATAGAAAGACAAATAGAAATTTTATGGTCTATTTATCCAAAGGCAGAAATATTTGTATGCGTGGGTTTTGAGTCTGAAAAAATAAGGAAATCATTAGAAAAATATCCAGTTAGATTTATCTACAATCCAATACACGAAACAACAAACGTTCTTTACAGCTTGGGTCTGGCCATTCAAGCCACTATTTCAAAAGAAGTTTTAATAGTTTATGGAGACTTGATATTTAACGAACATGCAGTAAGAAACCTCAGAGGAGACTCTAAGGTTGTGGTGGATGAGTGCGGAGATATTGGAAAAAATGAAGTTGGCCTTATACTTAATGAAAAAACAGTCACAAACTTTTCTTATGGATTAGACTCAAAGTGGGCGCAGATAGTATACTTGACAGGCAAAGAGCTGGAAATATTTAAAAGAACATCCATAAAAGAACAAAACGCACAATGGTTTGGATACGAGGCTTTGAATCAGGTGATAGAAAACGGAGGACAACTTCATTACGTTAAACCAAAACTAATGAAAGTCTTAGAAATAGACGCTCCAAAAGATTTAGAAAAAATACCTAAAAATAAATTGACATTTGGATAGCTTGGGTTTTACAATAAATATGAGAACTTCAATAGACATAAGCAAGTTGAAGAGAAATACAAAGATAATGGTAGAAACAGAGTCTACTGTCTTTGAGATAGTTGCTACTGGTCCAAAAAGCGGCTCTGTATTAGTGAGTGGTGGAATGACATTCATAAGACCAACAAAAGCAAAAGTGGTTTGTCTTATACAGAAAAGAAGGGCTATTGTCTTTATGTATAAGAATAAAAAAGGGGAACACAAATCCTTTACAACCTCTAAAGTTCTAAGCGCAACAGTCTCTTCTTCTGACGGTTCTTGGTATTATGACGCTATAGAGAAAAAAGATAAAAAATGAGAATATTAATAAGACACGAGCCAAACGCATCGAATTATATCTATGCTGGTATTGCTAACGCATTGAGAATGAAAGGTCATGAAGCAGCGTTCTGGCATCAAGAATCAATAGCGGCCTTCGATGTTTTCAATGAGTTTCAGCCAGATATTTTTATAGGGCAGGGGTATAACCTAGATAGAGCAACAATAAAGTGTCTCGCTAGAAACCCAGACACAAAAGTTCTACTAAAAGTGGGGTGTTGGGGTCCAGTGTGCAGTGACGTTGATTTGGAAAAATATCCCATACTCAATGCAACGCCCGAAGAAATCAGAAACGTAGAAAGCATAGATTCTAAAAATCTTGTGTTGTTTAATTATGTTCACCCAAATAGAAAAGATTATCTTATGGGTTCATGGGAAGACTCGGTCCCAAAAACAATCGGGCTACTTCCAGCAGCAGACCCAATGTACTATTTCCAAGAAACCGCACATGAGAGCTTAAAATGCGACATCGGTTTTGTTGGAGGGTACTGGCCGTACAAAGGGCAAAACCTAGACAAATATATCATACCTCTCTGCTATCCAGTTGGTAAGTATAATGTAAAGATATTTGGCAATCAAGCGTGGCCTGTACCTCAATATATGGGGTTATCAAATGACACAACATCAAGGAATCTTTTTTCATCAGCCACTATATGTCCTAATGTAAGCGAGCCACACGCCAATGTTTTTGGCTTTGAAGTAAATGAAAGAGTTTTTAAGCTGGCTGCATCTAAGGCTTTCTTTATATCAGACCCAATAGCCTCTCTTACAGAGGACATATTTACTGATAATGAGGCTGTTGTAGCGAAAGACCCAAAAGATTTTCATGATTTAGTTGAACACTTCATAAGCAATCCTGAAAAAAGAGAAAAGCACATATCTGCATGTCACGCAAGAATAATGAAAGAACATACATATGCACACAGAGTAAATCAGATAATGGAGAGCTTTAATTGAGTATATTTACTTGCGACAATAAAGACGAGTTTATCTTTGACTTATTTCCAAGTTCTAACTCAAGTTATTTTGTAGACGTTGGGGCTAGCGACGGTAAATACGGGAGCAACACGTTCTCTTTGGAAAAAAGAGGATGGTCTGGATTATGCATAGAAGCTCACCCTGACTTGATTGACAACCTTAAAGATAACAGGTCGTGTCTGATAGACTCTTCTTTGATTGGAAGGCCAGGAGATAAGGTTGATTTTTGCGCTCAGAAAGACGAGTCTCATATAACAGGTTTTGTCGGCAATAATAAATATGGGGGTTTTTCTCATGCGTGGAGGGGTGGAAGCGGAATAGTAGCTAATTGGAGTCATGATAAGCAGGTTTCGTCTTTAGAAAACTCAAAAATTATTGAGATGCAGACTACGTCCCTGACAGAGGTGCTAGATAGACACAATTGCCCTAGCTATATAGAACTCATTGATATAGACACAGAGGGAAATGACTATAATGTTTTAGAGGGGATAAGCTGGGATAAATATAGATTCGCAGCTATCTTAATAGAGGGCAACGAAGATAATATAAAACAAAAGCTAGATTCGCTTGGCTATGTGATGGTTCAAAAGTTTGCAGAAGAATATTTATATATTGATTCAAAAAAG
>Ga0208919_1001486_pt1 | contig 13481 bp, 11 predicted proteins | sample 4_EtaG_FD_184076 | JGI IMG/M metagenome (GOLD analysis project Ga0208919, IMG submission 184076) | Marine viral communities from the Subarctic Pacific Ocean - 4_ETSP_OMZ_AT15127 metaG (SPAdes) (version 3) | ecosystem: Environmental > Aquatic > Marine > Oceanic | place: Pacific Ocean | collected...
ATGGCAAAGATGATAAAACTAGTTTAGATAAAATCTTAATTAAACTTAAGAAAGTAGCCGTGGATACAAATAAAGAGTTCTCCGAGGCTATTGGTATTCCACAGTCTACTGCTATTACTTGTGTAAAACCATCTGGAACAGTTTCACAACTCACAGATTCTGCGTCTGGTATTCATGCAAGGCACAGTCAGTATTATATACGTACTGTTCGTGGAGATAAGAAGGACCCACTCACACAATTTATGATGGACCAGAATATACCATGGGAAACTGATGGATGGAGCCAAAGTAATGCTGTGTTTAGCTTTCCTATAAAAGCTCCTGATATGTGTGTAACTAGAGATGATATGTCTGCTATTGAACAATTAGAGTTTTGGAAAGTGTATGCAATGCATTGGTGTGAGCATAAGCCATCTGTAACTATATCTGTAGGCAAAGATGAGTGGCTTGATACTGGGGCTTGGATATATAAGAACTTTAATATAGCTTCGGGCTTGTCTTTCCTACCAAGAAGTGATATGGTCTATGAACAAGCTCCTTATCAGGATTGTGATGAAGAGCACTATAAGGAGTTTTTAACTAAGATGCCTGAGTTTATTGATTGGACAAAACTTGCAGAGTATGAACAAGAAGATAATACTATAGGCAATCAAACATTGGCTTGCACAGCAGACAGTTGTGAAGTAGTTGATATAGTTAGTTAGGAGATAATATGGCTACTGTTGACAGATTCTACGTACAAGGTCAGAGAGACTTTTATAGAACAAAGAAAACTAAGTCTATTATACATGAGTCCACTAATCCATTCAGCCCCTCTTCGTTTAGAGGGAAAGAATGGTTAAGAGGGTTCAACAAAAGTTACTTTAACAACAAGGAGAAAGTAAGTGAGAGAGCTAATAATAAGCGCCCTAAAGTCTAAGCTAATAGGACAGATGAATGGACATGCCGCTAATATAGAGGTTATGCTTAATAATCCCGTAGGTTTAGGCGACCACGCTAATTTGATTGATACTGTAGGTAAAGAACTGCAGGCTATGTCAGATATGAATGGACAATTAAATACTTTAGTTAGGTACTACGAGCCTCCTAAAGAGCAACAGCAACCTCAAGAAACCAAAAAGGATAAATAATGGAACCTTCTGTAGCAGACCGCAAGAAATTTGACTTAGACTTACAATATGGAAAAGTACGTGAACAACTTGTGGCAGATATGTTGCAGGATAAAAAGATTGAGGTTAAATCCGAACGAGACATATGGCAGAAAAGTGGTAATATTGCCATAGAGTATGAGTCTTATGGTAAACCATCAGGCATTAAAGCAACAGAATCCGACTACTGGTTTCATAACCTTTGTATTGGTGATGAAGTATATGCCAGTGTTGTGTTTAAAACTGATGTGCTCAAACGTATCATAGATTCACTAGATTATCTTCGCTCTGTAAGGGGTGGGGATAATCTAGCTTCAAAAATGTACTTATTAAATTTACAAAAACTATTTTCATCAGATGTTATAAAAGCATTCAGAGAAGGGAACAAAGATGTCAAAAATAGAAAAGCCACAAAGTCTAGTGTGGAAGAATGCACAAAGATACAAAGCTAGATTCTTTGAGTCTCGCTACCCTCTTTGTGGCACGTACCTAGTGTACGTAGTAGAAGGCAGGAAATGGGCAAGAGTGTCCCAAGGGGATTTAGTTAGCAAGGACAGTAGAAGTGCACTAACTAGATTTAAAATGAGTAGAAAGGACTGGGATAAACTCCCATCAAAAGAAAAGTATGACGATAGAGCCGTGGCAACTGTGGCTACTAATAGCAGTAACAATTAATACTATAATTAACTTAATAGTATTCTTTAAAGGAAGAAAAATAAAAGATGTCGATAAAAAAGATTGAACTTATAAACGATTTAGAACTAGAGCTTTCATTAACCTTAAATGGTATAGGTGCTGTTATAGCACCAGAGAATGAAGACCCTTCCTTTTGCGAATATGATTGGGATGAGGTCATTGATACTCTTATAGAGAGTCATACAATAGCTGTTCTTAGGAAGAATGATGTACGTATCAGTGGCAGTAGCAAAGACTTTTTAACACGAATTGCAAAACAGCTACGTTCACAAGCTCAAAAATTAGAACGAAAGATAAATACTATGGAAGTTATTGAGCACTGTTAAGTGCCGCCCATCTCTTCTTCGTTTCGCTCTTCGAAGTTAGGGACGGGCATGTATTGAGAGTATAAGTTTATTTCTTTTGCTTCTACCTTTTTTAATAACTCTGCTTTCTCTGCAGCAGTGTCTCCAAGATTTATCTCAAGAAATGTATATGGACTATCGTCATCTGGACGAACTATTTTAGGATTTAATCCTAGTCCTTCTAGGGCTTTCCTTTTGTATTTGCCGTATTGTAAAGAAAAACCTAAATTCTTTTGTTTTATATTTCCCTCACCATCTGTAGATGGCATTTTGGCTAATACCTCTTCTAATTTTTTATCACTTGGCATTCCATACTTTATATATAAAGGGTTAGTTCTTCTTTCTTTATAAAATGTAAATGGGGTTGTTCCCATTTTTGGTTGAAAATGTTTTATTATATTAACTCTATTTACTGCATCCATGAAAGCTTGCACTTGTTCTGGTACATCGGCTTCTTTATAACTACGAAATTTAAATAGTCCTTTGTTTTTTTTCTGTGTAAATATTTTATATATTTCTTTAGACTTCTCAGGACTAAATAAATCTACGATTTCTTTAAAATTAGAATATTGAGAAAAAGAAGTTGGGTGATTTCCATCATATTCATTTCTTCTCTTAAAAGTATCTATAAAGTATTGCATACTTTTACCACTTTCAGAAAAATCTTCTCTTATAAAATTTCCTATTAACGAATCAAGATTAAACTTTTCATTATATGCTAACCAAAATTCTTTAAAGTTGTCAATAAGGTCTTCATCAAAATATTTACTTGGTTTTTCGCCCATTAAAATATCTCGAAGATTTCTCCCGATGTCATTTATATCATCTAATACTGGTGCACTGCCCATAGACGTACCAGATTTTTTATAGGTTACCGCTAAATTATCTAAATCTTCTGTTAAAACCTTATATAAAAAATTATCGTTAGAAGATATTTTATCTTTAAAAGAACTTGTAAAATATTCCTTCCACAACTCAGGATGATTTACTAAGTCCTGATTCCAGTAGGCTAAATCAGCCATGGTTGCAAATGTATTAAATTGTAATTTGTCAAACCCATCTTGTAATGCTTGTTTTATATTATGCATAGTGCTTATTTCAACTAATTTATCAGGACGTTTTTGTAAGTTAGCAAATGCTTTATTTGTTATGCCTTGAAACATATCACCATAAGCAAGCTCACGTGTTGTTCCTAAAAAGTTATCGTCGTCTCCTAGATTATATGCACGTTCAAATCTTTCCATCTCTTGCTCTGAAGTAAGCATTGCATCTCCTCTAAGGCTCATATTCATATTTTCTAACATATTTTCAGGAGATGAAAATTGATTTTTTTTAAAAGTATCAAACTGTTCTTCTCCTAATCTTTTTACCCTTTTACCTGTGCCCCAGTTTAACTCTAGTGATTTTAAGGTATCTCTAAGTTCTGTAGGGAAATTACGTGCCATTTGACTCCCAGGAGAGTATGCAGCACTACCTCTATATAGTTTATATAAATCTTGCCCACCTAATTTATCCCATTGCTTAAGGTCTTCAATTAAATCCATAGTACCTGTATCTTTTAGTATACCAATAGCTTCTGCATTTATATCAATCATTCCTGTTTGTCCTACTTCAGAAGGAATATCAGATGGCACTACTTCAAAACTACCAGTTTCATTATTTAACCTTAGTTTAGGTCTAGTCCTATAACCAGGCACAGCATCTAATTTAAATTTTTTAACTAGGGCATCATCACCTAATATTAAACTTTGGGCATCAATTTTGGCTAGTGTGTACAAATAATCCACCATGGCATCAACTGTAATAGGTTCTCCTGCTTTACCTTTAAACGTACCCTGACTAAATTCTCCAACTCCAGTATTTATATATATGTAAGGTAGCTCTTTTGCTTCATTAACGACAAAATCAAGAGCAGTTTCAGCAGATTTTGCAACTGAAGGTAAAAACATTTTTGCTCTAATAGCACTACCTTGCTGAGGATTAAAGCTATTACCTATTGCTACTTGAGAATAAGCATTAACTGAATCTTCTATGGCTTTTAATGCTTTAGTTCCTTCTGTGAGAGCAAGTAATTCTGGAGTATCCCCTGCATATTCTTTAAACACTGCACCGCCTTTTATAAACTCTAATACTTCATCTATGGTCATTCTATTATTCTCTATACCTCCACGTAGTAAAAGACCATAATTGCCACTGTCTTTAATACGTGTTTGTAAAGAAATATTAGGCACAGGAACTAACTGCAATATAGCATTTAATTTTTGCATTCTTTGTTTAAAGGTGAGTAGTCCTTGTACTTGTGCAAAAGCACGAGAGGGGTCCTCTAATTCTTTTGGGAATTGAACTATAAAATCCCCTATGAAATCATCTTCTTCCGTACCAGATTTTATACCATAGTTATTAAAACCTGCCGTGCTTTTATCATAAACTGAAGCATCTTCTCCACCTATTGTAATTTTCTCAAGCACTGCTTTTTTTGAGGGGTCGAGCATATTATTGCTTTCTAAATCTTTTACCTGTCTGTAAGCATTAGGAGGTTCTAACAAAGCTTTACTACGCCCAGAACTACTAAATAACTTAGCTGTAAAATCTTGTGCAGTATACGGATGAACAGTCCCTGGGGCTAGTTCCTTTAACTCTAAACTACGTACATGTCCATATAGAGGTTCTAATCCTTCTTCACCAACAACTTGAGGATGTTTATAAGTTTTGGAAAGACTGTAAGGACTCGTTACACCTTTTGCTTTTAGCCCAACTCCTTCTTCAGAAAAGGCAACTCTAAATGCTGGTAGCCCTCTTTTATACCCTGCACTAGCAAACCCAGTTTTTTCAGGGTAGTTGTCAAAATATGTAGCTACATTTGTAGCATAAAAAGGGCTCTTCTTTGTTTGAGTTATATTAAGACCACTCAAATCTTCTGGTATCATTAAGTCTTTTACCCTTAAGATAGGTAAATTTTTAGGATTTCCTTTTGCAAGTGCTTCTTTTATAACTTTACTATTCTCAGGTAAATTTGTATCAAACTCCGGGAGTTTAATTTTTACGTCAGCACCATCATTTATAAATTCTCCAATATCACTGTCATCTTTCTCAAGAAAATTAAACTTTTTATTCGTTGGTTGAATTTTAAATCTATCTTTTATATTTACTCCCTTTACTTCTAGGGCATCTTTAAGAAGTGCTTTACCAGTTTCATCACTGCTTTGTTGTATTTTTGCAGCAATACTTTTAGTTAAATAAGCGTCAGGGTCAATGCCTTTCATACCTTTTAGATTAAAGCCAAAGCCTGAGCCTAAAGAACCTGCAGGTTTTACGAAAGGATTAGTAAATTGTGCCATACCTGCAAAACGTAAAGCACCTCCTACTGTGGGGGCAGTTTCACTTGGTCCAGTTAAACTAAAGAATGGTAAATCTCGAGGGTCTGTGGGTTTATCAGGAGGAGACACAATAGGACCTGTAGTCATGCCTGGGGGTGCTAGTGGTGCGAAATCTGTTTTTTTGAGGGTGTTAACAAGTTCCCTAGGACTCATTATTCCAAAATCAGGAGCGGGGGTGTTTGATAAAGCTGCTTTGTAATCTTCTTTTTGTTGAGCAATCTCTAATTGCTCCGCTATAAGTTTATCTTTTATAGCTGTGGTGCTTTGTTTATATATGCCAGGGAATATAGGAAGTTTTTCATTATAGTCCAAAGATAATCTGGGACTATATGACTCTTCTAAAATATTTTTAACAATACTAAGAGAGCCTGCATCTTTCTGTTTTTTAATCGCAGCTTTACGCCGTTTAACAAAACCTTTAATATCTTCTTCAGTTAATTTTAACTCGTCTTCGGTTCGGTTAGCTTCTCCCGCTCCCGAGTAATACATAATGTCAGATATGCCTGTTAAATTCTTTTGAATATTCTGAAGAGGACTTCCTGGCTTAAATTCAACCATTATTGTACCTGTAGTGTTTGTGTTTGTTCTCTTAAGCTTTTTATAGTTTTATCCAGCTCAGGTGTATTTTTTAACATTTTGTTTGTTTGGTCAGACTCTCCACTACGTTGAGTGCCTACAGCAAATCCAGTAATTATATTACCTACAGCTCCAGCTCCTGTGAAGTACCTTAATAATTTTTTAGATTGGGACTGTGGTTTTCCTATACCAGTCATAGCATCAGAGAATGCTTTATTGGCAAATAACTTAGCCACTCTTCCCTGAGCACTTAATCTTGCCATACCAGATATAAATTTTCCTGGGTCTAACGTAAACATATTACCAATAATTTGTGCACCTGCTAACGCTGAACCAGCATCTGCACCAGCATTCTGTATTACACTAACGTAGTTTTGCATCCCTGCTAATAACTTTTTATCTTCACCAGTTAATATTTTATTAAATATGCCGGAGCCTTCTAGTTTTGTTATAAGCTGATTTAATGTAGATGGGTCAATTACAGTGTCACCTACTTGAGAATATGCACTATTTTTATCAACTGTTTTGTACACACCACTCTGTTTAGAAAACACATAATCAAGCAATCCTGCCCTCATATTTGCTATCTCTGATTTCTGTTGAGATTTTGGTAGCTTGCTTACTATGTCCATCATAGTATCAACTGTTTTAGTTAAATCTAATTCGTTTCCTTTAGCTACAATATTATCAAATACAGTTTTTAACTCCGTATTCTTAATACGTGACCCTAGAGCTAATTGTGAAGCTACATCAGCACTCTCAAGTTTGGCTATTGCTTCTAAATCTTTAAATATTGATGCTTTGTCTACTCCCAAACTCTGTAATTCTCTTGGGCTATAGGATTCAATATATTTTTTTATATCTGCCGCAGAATCAATTTTAACACCACTGACATCTGCCGCACCTTTTAACTTATTACTTATAACATCAGCAAAAGCTATTTTTATTTTAGACATAGGACCAATGGGTGTATTTTTTCCTTTGAAGTTCTTTAATATGTAATCTTCTTGGAATGCTATATTACTAAGAGTCTTTTGTACAGGTTGCTTTCTGCCTCCTGACCCAGGAGATATACCTATAGCTTCTGGTATAGTCGTTCCCTCATCCCCAGTCTTGGCGGCTATCCTAGCTTGCAGTTGTGTAGTTGTCTCTGTTACGTCAAATGTTTTTTTGTAAAATGCATTAGCACTTCCTATTAGTTCTTTTAATCCAGTGATAGCAGGTTTGTTCTTAGGAGTAATTGGATTTGCTATTTCTTCTAATAGAGCAGTTCTTAATCCTTGAGTAAATGATGCTAATTGCGGATTAGCCGCTGTGCCTACGTCTTTGCCAAATACTCCTTTTGACATCTGTCCTAATAGCACAGCATAACCATGTAATAGTTGTGCAGGAGTTTTTATTTGTATATCATTAGTTTCTAAGTATTTAGCATATTCAGGGTGATTATTCTTTAGTTGTATAACAGCTTTCTCTACACCTTTTGCTGTGAGAACTCTAGTTTTACCACTAAGAGCACCTAAACTCATTAAGTCAGCCACTATAGAGTCTACTCTTGGTTCTCCTGTAACTATAGGAGTGCTACCAGCTTCAATGGGACTTCCTGCAGTTTGTTTACTAACAGGCACAGTGGTTTTCACTTCTCTGTTTACAAGTAAACCTCGTATTTTTTCTAAATTAAAAGAACTACTACCTATTTTATCAAAGATATCTTTATACATACCCCTGGATTCAGTCATACGTAAATCAAAAAATAAATCTTCTAATTCATTTAATCTTACGCCTAATCCTTCAAAATCTACAACAGTCTTACCCTCTTTTATATTTTTAAGCATAGTGCCCATGCCTGACATAGCAGACCTAAATTGAGAGAAGTTGCCTGCCCCTATATTACCTCTAAACTCTTTAAGATAATTAACAGCACTCTGCATCTGTGAACGAAGCACTTTGGGTATAATTACAGAAGTTTGTTCAGCTAATGATGCTAACCTAGATATCTTTTTATCCATAGTTCTCTGAGGAAGAATAGTGGGAACTAATCCTTTTTTATCTGCAAAATCTTCTGCTCTGATTGCAGACTCATAAATGTTAGTATCATCAGGAGTAAAATTTTCTCTTACCCTAGCTAATGAACCTTTTAACTTATCTACTAATGCTAGTGGAAATGATATAGCTGTGCCAAATATACCACGTAATTCTTGATTAAATTCTTCTTGGGATATGTTTGCTTTTTTACCAATTAATTTTTTAAATGCTTCCCCTATTTTTGGGTCAGTTACTATTTTCTTTACATTTTCTACAAAAGAACCAAACTCTTCAGCATCCTCTCCCCGTAACCCAAGCTGCTCTTGTATGAATTGCCTACCTCTTTCTGCACCTTTGTTTAAAGTGTACAGCATGTACCCTAGTCCTGCTACCGCAACTACAGGAGCAGCTACAGCCCCTGCAACAGGAATTAAGGAAGCTAAAGATGTTAGGGCTGTTGTTGTCAATATGGATGTTCCAACTGCAGCAGAGTCAGATACCACTTCATATCCTAACATAGGAAAATACTTTTGTACGTAATCAAGAGTATTTTGTGTGGGACTTGTGAATGGTGTAAAACTACCATCCGATTTCTTTAAACTTACATAATATTTATCTTGAAAAAAAGCAGCATCTTTATCTTCAATAACTTTATAGTTACCTTCTCCTACTCTTTCTTGCATAGCTCTTTTGAATTGGTCTACATTATCTACAAAACCTAAAGTAGCTAACCCATCAAAGCCTAGTATATTAGACACTTCGTCGTTGTTCATCTCAAAAGTGCCTCCCATATCAGTAGCAACTTTTGATATGCGGTCAATTCGTGCAGCGTCCATTTTTTCTTTGTTACGTTGCACAGCATCAGCATCCATTGTTTTCATTTCAAATGGTGCGGCATCTCCTCCAATACCAAAGGGAAGGTTAAATGGACCAACATAAGGTTCATTGAATATGGGTTCTAGGTCTGGCTTTTCTTCAGTGACTGCAGTTCCTGGAGGAATCTGAGCTGTAGTTCCCATTTGGTTCTGTAGACTTTTTATAGTTTTATCTAATTCATTATCCATTATGTTCTACTACCACTTGCTTGAACTAGGAAAGGATTAGCTGTTGCTCTCTTTTTATAATCATCAAGACTCTTATAACGAGGGTCTAAAGATGCTTGATATGCTGCAATAGAGTTTTTAGCTAGTATCATGGCTTGGGCAACTTGCCTCTGCATTGTTGGGTCTGTTGAAGAAACATCTAATTGTTGAGATTTTACTAATTCATCAAATACCATTTTTGCTACTGAAGGTTTATTAATTGCTAGGACATCATCTTCTCCTACTTCTATTATTTTCATACCTCCAGGTTTACCAGCACCTGTATTAACAGCAAAAGAACTAGCCATAGATGTTACAAATTGCCTTTCTAGCCCTGTTATAGCAGCCATTGCACGTGTACTACCTACAGTTGGGTCATTTAGTATACCTAAATATTGTTCAATCAATAATTTATCTTGGTCAGATATTCTAGGGTCTTTAAATATAGCATCTTTTGCCCCTTTAAAGAATAATATAGCACTTTGTAGAGAATCTTGTAACTCTCCACCCCCTAGTGCATCAGCTAGTGGTTTGGCTCCTACCATATCACTGAAGTCTGTTAGCTTCATCCTTAACTTTCCAACGAAGTTAAATGCATTAGGATACTTAGCTAAAGTCTTTCTTATCTTACCAACTCTTTCAAGGTTGCCATAGTTTGTTTTTATTAACTCTTGGTTTTCTCTCTCTATTTCTGCACTTGGAGCAGCTAATTTACCATCTATAACTCTATCTATAGTAGTATACTTAGGTCCGCTAGGAGTATAAATAATTGTTCCATACTCTCCTTTACCGCCTCTTACAGGAGGATTTAAAACTGCTTGTTCTGCTAATGCTCTAAGTTCCGCTTCAGATTTATTTTCATTTCCTGGCTGAGAACGTATGACATTCATCATACTAAGTAATTTTTGTTGGAACATACTACCGCCTGAAGGAGGACCTGATATTCCTTTGGCTAACGCTTCTGGGGTTGCTCTTTGAGTTACATTTAGCTCTGGCATATCAAATGTGTTAGATAATACTTTTTTAACTTGGTCTACGGGTAAGTTACTTCTTTGAGCAAACATCTCGACCACTTGGTCTGGAGAATAAAACTTAAATAAATTCTTAAATGAGTTAAATACAGAATCATTAGATGCATTTTTAGGAGCTATATCTACAGATTCTATTTTAGTAACTTCAGGAGTTGGTTCTGTAGCTAATTTGTCTACATCAACTTTTGTCACAGGTATATTATTATTATAAGATGATAACATATTTGTGACTATCTTACTAGCTTTGTCTACACTTTTGTTACTTATCTTGTAAGCTTGTTCTGCAATACCTACATCTACATTAAATGATTCAGCTATAGTTTTTATTTTATCCATATCGGATAATGCTGCTTTTTGTTTCTCTTGTATAGAACCTGCTTTAGCGTTATACAACTTGCCTATGTTATCCATACGTGCAACAGCATCTTGCATAGGAGCTTCTAATCCCTGTTGTAGTACAGGTAGTGCCCCTCTCATTATACCACCTAGTGTTATTCCCATTACATAGCTCCTTGTCTAGCCATTAGTCCTTGAGGCTGTTCCATAGGAAGCTCCTCTGTATTGTCCTCTTTCATTCTATCTGAGAAGCCTTTCATAGACTCCGTCTCAAACTCAACTTTATCTTTCTTAAACTGTGCTATTTGTTGTAATCCTTTATCAATCATAGAATCTTGATTTTTTATAACTTTATAATCTACCTCAGCTTGTTCAGCTAAATGCATAATTAACATAGTCAAATCTTCTCCAACTAATATAGCTGTATCAGGAGTCATAAGTCCCTCTGAAAACCCTGCTAGTAACAAAGAATCCACAATAGTAGCAATAGGTATCTGTGCATCGACTAAACTTAATAGTTTATCTGCCATAGCATCATCTTCAAACTTATCCATGAAATAATCCATGACTTCATCAGGAGTATTTAACATTGCAGGTTTGTCCCACGGATAGATACCTGGAGTTTTAGTTAAAGATTGTCCTGGAATAGCAGTATCGAACGAAGAGCGTTCTTTACCACTAGGAAGTTTCATAGTGTCGTTTAATTGAATATCCATTGTTATGCCTTAGATGTTAGTAGACCTAGTTGTTTTTTGAGGATAGAGTTATATATACTTTGAGGTCCATACGCTCCTGTGTTTACAGAAGCAGGTTTAGATTTTTGTCCATAATAACTAGACCTTCTTCTTTGAGGTCTGCCAAATTTTTCATATATATTTACGTCTGGTGGAGCTTTTAGTGCAGATTGTTGTGGAAGTTGACTTTTACCTCCAAACTTACTCATTACTAAATTAGTAGCTATTGGTGCTATAAGACTCATCATGTTTAGTTTTCCTAGCTTCTATTAATTGCTGCAATACCTAAAGCAGATATAAAGCCCCCTATAGCATTAGATGATTTCTCATCTAAGTATTGATTGTATAAATCGGAAGTAACGTCTGCATCCAGTATTGCCATAGCATAGTTAAATGCTCTGTCTTGTGAGTTTTCCGCAGAAGTATACGCATAATCTGCTTCATCTCTATATTGTTGCCAAATGTTGTTTAACGCAGTATTTGATATATTAAGGTAATTAGCTGCATTTAATTGATTAGCTGCGTTAACAGCAGCAGTATTAGCTGTGTTTACATTTCTACGCCACGTAGCATTGGACTGTGCTATCTCTATAGCGTTCTTTGTATTAAACTGCTCTCTGCTGTTTAACATTGTAGCACGGAATTGATTTAGTGCATTTGCTTGTCCTGAGTTAAACTGTTGTTGTGCATTGAACTGACTTGAGTTTAGTTTATTAATATCCGCAGTCAAAGACTCAAAAAACTGATTGACTTGATTTTGACTTGTGGCATTAAAGTTTTGAGCCGCATTTTGTGCAGCTTGGTCAGATAATAGAGTTTGCATTTTAGCTTGTTGGTTTAATGCTTCTGTCTGCTGTGAATTACTTAAGTTAGACATATCCATCTGCAAGAAGCCTTGAGCATTTAAAACCATAGCTTGTTGTCTATTATTGAGATTTGCCATATCCATCTGAGCAAATGTTGCAGAGTTGGCTAGGGCAGTTGCTTGTGCATTATTTAAGTTCTGAAGATTAATGGTTTCCATAACCTTCGCATTTGCAAACACACGTTGTTGCTCTTGAGTAAAGTTCACGTTAGCGGCTTCAGCATACTTTTCAGCGTTGAGGATATTTGCTTGCTGTTGGTTGGAGAGTGTTTGTCCAGCTAGAGCGGCTTGAACTTGCATCTTTGCAAGAGCAGTTTGTTGTCTATTGGAAGTATTAGCCAATGACACATTTAAGTTATTCTGAGTATTTGTTAAGTTAGCCTGCTGTTGATTGTCCATTATCTTTACAGCAGTTTGATAATATGTCTGAGCGTCAGCTGTTGCTATTGGCACAGAAGCTTCTAATGCAGCTTGTGTTATAGCCGCTCCTGCCATTGATGATGCAGCCAGTCCTCTTTGAGCCATTTGTGCAGTTGCATTACGAATTATTCCAGCAGCCCACGAGGGTACTTGACCATTGTCAAATTGTTGAGATATACGAGATAATTGTCCTTGTACAGTCATATCATCTGTGACTGTCATGGTTGCACCTTGTACATTACTTACAAAGTCTGATTGTGCCGCTGTAGTGTCGCCTAAGAAAGCTGTGTCTGCTACAGCCCCAGATACAACCTCAGGTGCAGTTACGGCTCTTAATGCAGTATCCGCTTGACTGATTTGTCCCTGTGCAGTTCCCTGTTGGGCTTGAGCTTGTGCTCCTGTAGATACTGTGCCTTGGGCAGCAGTTGCTTGTGCATCTTGAGATAGTGTGCCAGTTTGTGCAGTTGCAGTAGGCGTTGTTGTTCCTACTAGGCTAGGGTCTACAGTAGCCGCAGGAGATACAGTAGGAGCCGCTGCTAATGCAGTTTGGGCTTGAGATATAGGTACATCAGGTGTTCCTTGAAGGGCATATGCCTCTGGAGATACTTCTTCTCCTGGTTGTATATTCTGTGATTGGGGGGCATATTGTCCCTGGGCAGGCATTACAGGATTAGTAACCTGTTTACCCATGTACTCATCTACATTTTTATTGGTGGTTGTTTCTGCCATTATCTATTTCCAATCAATACTTTATCCAACTTATCTTCTAATCTTTTGAGTGCATCCATAAGATTGTGCATATCATCTTTCACATCATCCTTACGTGCATAGTCTTCTCGTGTCTTGTTCA
>Ga0208919_1001487_pt1 | contig 13470 bp, 18 predicted proteins | sample 4_EtaG_FD_184076 | JGI IMG/M metagenome (GOLD analysis project Ga0208919, IMG submission 184076) | Marine viral communities from the Subarctic Pacific Ocean - 4_ETSP_OMZ_AT15127 metaG (SPAdes) (version 3) | ecosystem: Environmental > Aquatic > Marine > Oceanic | place: Pacific Ocean | collected...
GTAATTTGTTGATAGTGTTTGCTTTATTGGAGCTGGAACACTATTCAAATTAGTTCCTGCAGTAATTGCCATTTTTTTATTGTTTTAAATTGTTATTTATTTTTGTTTTTAATTTTAAACTTAAAATCAGAAGAATCTTCACCTAACACTCTTACTTTAATACCACCTGCCTCTATAGTTCCATGAGCTTGTCTTGGGTCCATATTAACATTTTTGGCTTTAGCAACACTATCTTTCATAGCGTCAGCTTTACCTTGTTCGTAAAAGTGTTTTGCAACAGCGTCTGCATTCATTGCTGTATATAGAGATTTATGATAACCCTTAGCGTCTGTTAAAGCAGAATTCTTGTCCAAAAACTTTTTGGTGAAATTGCTTATATCGCTCTGAGTATTTTTAATCTCTTCAGCATTGTTTACATTAAACCTGTATTTTTTATCACCGACGTTATATTCAAAACCTTTGAACTTGTCGTTGAAAACATTATTTGTTTTCTGTGTAAAAATGTCAGAGTTTGTTTTAACTGTTTTTTGAGTTGCTTCTGACTCCTTGTTGTATCTATTAAAAAAATCTACAGCTTTCTGCTGCTCTGTTGTGAGTTTGCTTCCAGCTTTAATTTCCTCATAGTATTTAGACTTTTGCCCGTCTAAGTGGCTTTTAGCGTTGGCAACTTGCTCTTTTAACGCTAATTTTTTTCTTTTTATATCTCTATCTTCGTCAACTTCTTCATCAAAAGAGAATTGATCTTCCATAAGGAAGTTAATTTCTTCGTTATTTAAATGAGGTTTTGTTTGCTTATAATACTCATGTAATAAATTTTGATCGTCTAACTTTGAGTAATCTTGATTAAGCTTAACGTAATCACTTAAATCTCCACCAGTCTCCTCCATAAAGTCCATTAATTTTTGGATATTTTCTGGTAGTGGTTCTCCGGTAGCCTTAGCTTCAGCAACAGCTTCTTCGACTTGCTCTTCAACCTCCTCAACCTCTTCTTCAGTAATTTCTTCTAATACTGGAGTTTCTTGTGTTTCGGCTTCCGGCTGTACTTCTTTTTGTTCTTGTGTGGGCTCGGCATTTTCAGGCTCTGCAACCACTCCGCTGTCGTCAGCGTTGTTTTCTTTAGTTTCATTTTTTATTGGTTTACTTAAATCAACAACGTAATCGCCGTCTTCATTAATATTTGGTTTTTTAGTTTCTTCAACTTTTTCAGTTGTTTTTTGTGTAGTCTCTTCAACTACGTTTTCATTTTTTTCTTCCATAATATAATATAATAATAATTAATAATTCTAACTAGGTTCAAACGCCCCTAAATTAAATCCCCCACCTAATGTATCATTACCTGCGGATTCAAAGTTTTTAGGTGGTTTTCCACTATTTCTTTGTTCAATCATTTCTGATTGCTGCGTAGCTTGTATCTTTGTTCTTTCGTCTTTACGGTCTTCTTTTTGTTTTTCTCTTTCCTTTACTCCATCAACCTCAACACCCTTAAGTTGCATGTTGTATTGAAACTCTAAAGCCATTAGCTCTTTTTTGAACTGTACTTCTTGCTGCATTTTACTAGCATCAAACTGTGCTTTCATTTGTTCTACTTGAACTTCACTCTGTGTTAATGCTTGATTTTTTTGAACTTCTATTTGTGCCGCGGCTTGCGCAGCCTTTGTGTTAGATTCTGTTTGAGCTTGTATGTTTTCTAATTGCAATTGACGGTCTCTTTCTTGTTTCTTTTTTCTACGTATTTTTAATAATTGATTTGCCAGCTTTATATTACGTATTTCTCTAAGATCAATAGCATCTTCAAGCTCTATGTTTTGCTGCTGCAACGCCATTTGAATATTATTTTCAAGCATGGCTTTTTCTTCTTCATCCGGTTGTAGTTCTATAAATATACCAAAGTCATATAAATGTAACTCTGACATTTCTTCTAATGTAGCTACATTATGAGCGCCAATCGCCTGTATAAAAGCGTCTTTAGTTGGAGAGTATTCTATAACATCAGATATTCTAAGAGATAAACACTCTGCTGTCTCAGCGGTTAAAAATAATCCTGCTTGCAATATGTGCCTAGTAGCTGTATTTGAATTTGCAGCTGCCATTTTTTGTATCCCAACTAAAGCATTTTTATCTGGCACACTACCATCTCTAGCCTCGTTAAGTCCAGTTACGTCTCTTATCATTTGTAGATAATAATTATAATTACCTATAAGTGCTTGCATTTTATTACCACCAGATCCTGATGTTATTTCTTGAATTGGCACTTTACCAGGATTCATATCACCTTCACTTGTAAATGACCTACCAATTACAGAACCAGTTTGAAAGAACATGTTTAAAGCTTCTTGAGGATTATAATTAGTTCCATTACCTAAATCAACCTCAGCTAATCCATCGGCATCTAAGTAAACACCATCTGGCACCATTCTTGATAATACTTGTTGAAGTTTAAGGTGCGTTAATTGAATCATATCAGCAAAACCAGTAATTCTTTTTACTAGCGAATCTATTTTACCGTCATACATTCTAGGGGCAACAATAGCGTAATTCATTTTCACTTTAGTAAAATCACTTTTAGGGCGCATCATATTTTTTGACATTTCCCATTTGAGTAACTTGTTTGTACCAAGAATCATAGCGCCTTCGTACAAACACTCTATAGATCTTAAAATTCTAGAAAAACCGCCTTCCATGTTTTCAGGTGGGTTAAAAGAATCATCTTTAGGTATAATTTTATCAGCACCCGTTCCAGTTTCTTTCATTTTATAAACCTCGTTCATATAGGTTTTGTAATTAAAATATAAAACTTGAATAGTATTGTTGTCTTCTTTGTCTATAGAAAATCTAGTAGTATTATTATTTCTATTAAAAGACTTATTTTTTATTATATCCTCAAGATCGCTTTCTGTTAAATGAGGAAATTGTTTAGCTAATTCATTCACTGGAATTGACTTAACTTCTCCAACATAATATATATCATCAAAATAAGGAGAGTCAGTATAAGAATAAACTAAATTAGCAGGATCAACATAATCTATAACAACTCCTTCTGAGGTGTTGAAAGAAGTTTTTACAGCACCAATACCTAAAACTGTTAGGTCGTAATAAAACCTTTTCTTTGTTAACTCGTAATTATTACCTTCAAATAAAACACTTAATGCCTGCTCTTCAGCTAACTCAACCGCTTGTTTGTAGGTCATTTGCATGTGAAGTTGTAGTTCTTCTGTAGTTTCTGGTAATTCTTCTTGATCGCTTTCTTTTGTATTAACACCAAAATTTTGAGCAGCGAAGTTATCAAATGCTTTATACTCCATATCATTTAATATCGACTCCATATACTTTGTTCTTTTTTCTACACCATTAGGTGATTGAGAAAAAGCTTTTATATCATACGTTCTTTCTGCAATACCATTGACAACTATATCTACAAATTTAGAAATAATAGGAACTGGTTTCCAGTCTAAATTTAAATAGGACAAATCACCGTTTATAGATAACTCATCCTTATACTTTTGAATAGACTGCTCACCTCTAGCATACAATCTTAAATTATGAAAATTATTTTGAGTAGACTTATATTTATTAATACTTCTATCATTGTTGAACCACTCTGTCTCTATTGCCTTACCAACCTTTAAACCATATTCATAGCTTAATTTTTCAGCATCGCTCACTGCTTGACTCGGGAAATAACTTTTAATGCCAGACTCTGCCATATTTATTATTTGATTATTTGTGAATTAGTTCCAGTATTACTATACTTAGAAACGTTTATGTTTAATTTAGGTTTTTCAACCTTAGCGTTTGGAGCGTATAAGTGTCTATTGTTTGCCATTATAGCTAAACCAGAACTTATTGACGCATCATGCTTTGTTCTTTTTGTGATGTCAAATCTACTCCAATCATTTAATAAATCATTAAAGTATAAATCACCAAAGGTTCCATCCTGCTTCATGCCCACGTGATCTTGTATGTACATCTCAATTGCAGCTGCGTGAGCTTGTTTTATGTCTTCGCTCGAGTTTGGTATACCACCAACTTCTTTTTCTGCTACAGATAGTTTATTCCATATTTTATCAGGTCTATTCATACTAAACCCTCTATATCCTCTTCTTCTTAAATAGTACAATAGTCTAGGTTTATTGTTCTCTGCAAGTATTGGCATACCATAAAATACCAACGCCATTAAGACGTCTTCAAAAAATATTTCAGCCGTAGGTGGTCTTGACAAGTATTCTAAAAAGAAACTGTTCGCAGGAGCGTCCTCCATACTAAACCTGGTTAAGCCGTGTAAAGCTCCTTTTGATCCTTCTCCATCTACAGTCCCTGATATATCATAAGAGTCACAACCAAATGCTCCCATGTGTTCATTACCAGGATATTTAATACCATTTTTAAGTACCACTCTATTCTGTATTCCAGAAGGTGGAACCCAACTAACTTTAAATCTACCTTTTGGATCTGGGTAAAATATAACTTGAGAATCTTTAATTCCATTCACCCATTGGAAATTACCTTGTGTAATTCCTAAGGTTCTAGACATCTCTTCGTTATAATCTATTTGCTCGTATATTTTAACTAAATTAAATATACTATTTTTTGTTTCGTCACGGAAAGCATGCTCCGTTGTTCTTGGAAATTGTCGATAAAATTCGTTTAAAGCGTCTTGATCATCTTTTAAACCATCAGCTTCGTTTTGCCAGCTATCTATTACACCTACATCTATTAGTTCACCGTCTGGGGCAAGCACATCTGTGTCAGGAGTAGTGAATACTGGAATTCCGTGCTCGTCAATAAATCCTTCGTAGTTCCACTCCATTGGGACAAACAAAGAGTATAAACCAGATTTTGTTTGACCATTTCTATTTCGCTTAGTGACATCTGATGCATTGTATAATTTTTTAAAGTTATCGCCCCCTTTATCTAAAGCGTTTGACGTCGAACCCATCATGCATTTACCTACTATTCTACTACCTAATCGTAAGCATGTTTTTGTAACTCTCCAGTTGTTTAATATATTATCAGGTCTTTCCCACTTACCACTTTCATCATGTACTAGTAAGTTTAATTTTTCACCATCATAGCTATTATCACCTGTATTTTTCCAATCAATAGTTGTATCTAACCCTTGTATATCTTCTAACTTTTCATTCGCCGTGATTTTCTTTCTTGTAAACTTACTAGCAGGAACTCTATAAGCCAATTCGGATTTTGGGCGATCCATACCATCTTGGATAGGTTTAAAAAAGAAAGGATAATTAATCGATATAGGAACGACTTTATCTGTAAACATTTTCTTTGCATCAGCACCTGTTTTAGAGAGTATACCATATCTACTATCACTTGCAAGAGTGGCTAAATTAACTGTTTCTGCAGATGACATAAAGGAAAACCCAGAACGTCTATTTTTTAGATAGCACATCCCATAACATCTTTTATCAGCTTTACAAGCTTCCCAAAATAAAAAGAATAATCTATTTGCTTCTCTAAAATCTGGAGCACCTACATCTATTTTACTCCACTGAAGATACATATAGTGTGTTCCAGTTATATATGTTGCATTACCATTGTTTGTAAACCAGAACCCTTCGTCTCTTCTTTTAAACTCTTCGTCTATATAATCAAACCACTGATCTTTACTTTCCTCTGGGTAACCTCTCCAATCAAAAATATTTTTAATATTTTTTAATTCTTTAGGGTACTCTTGTTTTATCCATTTGTCTTCTTTCCGCAGCTGCACTTGCATTGGTTCCAACGGCAAGCCAATTCGCAGATTTTGGATTTCATAGACTTCTCCAATTTTACCAGTTTTTGAGATAACAACGATATCATGCTCTTTATTGTATCCATATTTCCATTTTTTACCTTTATTAAGTCTACTTATTGTAGTCTTTTTTATAGGGTCGATTATTTTATATAAAGTTTGTTCGTACATTACTTAGATCTTCCTTCTGCAAATCCTTTAAAAACTCTCTCTTTCTTTTCTTCAGGCGTTTTACCTTCCAAAAGGTTTTCTTCTTCTTGAATTCTGTTAAGTATTTCGAATGCGTCAAATATAGCTAATTTTTTGGTAGCTGCAGCGTTTTTCAATCTGTCTGCTGATATATCGTCATCTGAATCAACAATCGGTTCTTTAGCGACTTTAATCAGTTCTTCAACTGCCTTCTGCCCAGCTTGGATTATATTCTTCTTCGTCTCCTTGATATTCATATTTGATTGTAATAAAATTAGATAAAACTCGATATAGTCTATTGCCATCAACAATAAACTCATACTCACTACTTGGTCTAAAACCAACTAGCTCATCAACCTCTACCGTACCATCTGAATACTTGACGATACCTTGTAATGGTTTTTCAGATTCAACGTTAAATTGATCTATTGCTTTTAAAGGTTTTACAAAACAATAACCTTTTGGAGCTTTCCATATATCATTTCTTTTATATAAAAAGATTTGATCTTGATTTATTAAATAAGTGCTTTCGTTAAAATAAGCCCTACTATTTTTTTCTATACCTTTAACATTGTGCCATCTACGAAATACATTATGATGTACTATAACTTCGTCTCCTGGTTGTATATTTGTATCACCAATTATAGGGATTGATTTAACAATAGCTGTTCTATTAACAAATTGATGATTAAAAATTTCAGTATTTAAAATTAACTCTGAATCACCGACTTTCTTTTTATTGTTATATCTTTCTCCTTTTGGCGTTACAACAAAGTTGTATACGCTTTTCATTAGTATTCTAGATTATACTCTACAGACACCGCCATATTCTTGTTAAAGTCTTTCCAAGGCAAGACGTCTTTGTTCTTTTTGATATATACAGAAAACTTGTCATCTTCTTCTATTATATCACAAATAGTATGACCACCATACACTTCTTGCCCCACGGCATAGTGCATAGCGTCATTCTTATAATCTTTACCTACACTAATCTTTCTTATCAGCTTCGCCATTTTCTTTTGGATAATTTATAATACCATCTTGAATATTAACATCAGCTGTACCATAATCTTTTTCAAACTCTTCTCTAATACCACCAACAGCTTCTTGTAAAGATGATATGTGGTGTAGTATAGCGTGCTTTTTTGTTTCCATTTGTCCTAACTCTATTTGCGCTCTGTTTATGTCGTTAATAATAGTTTGAACTTTTTGTAACTGTTCGTCAGAAATTTTTTCAGGTTTAACACCCGTCAATTCTTTAATCTTAGCAGTTGTACTGCTTTCTTTTTTTGTTTTTGCCATTTTTATTTAATTTAAGTTAATTTAATTTGTTTTATTTTTAATCTTCTGATGTTAATATAAACTGTATAGGAGTAACGTTATATATAACGTCATCATCTGCTATAGCATCAACATTTGCTTTTGTTAAAGTTATCTGTGTAGCTGAATCAACAGTTTTAATAGTACCAAGTACAGCGTCATCTACAGCGTGAACAATATCTCCTGGAGCAAAACCTAGAGTTGCATCTTTATCTGCTATAGTTATTACTGTTTGTGTTCCAGCTGCAAAATTATCTTCGTTTACCGTTGCTGTAGTTCTAAAATCAAAAGCTCCTTTTGATACAGCTGCAACATATACATCAGCACCAATAGGTATACTTAAACCTGATTTAGAAGCCATGTTTAAATAAATTAGATCACCGTCGCTCATATCAGCAGCAACAATTGGCACATAACCTATTAGATTATTAAACCAACCCGGAGTATCTACTGCTGCACCTGTTGTTCCTAAAGTTGGTGGTACTACGTCTACAGATACATTTACACCATCGTTTGGAGTTGGAATATGACTTGTAGCGAAAAATAAATCCATACCAACTAAAGTAGCCGCCGCTTGATCAGCGCCATCTGTACCTCTTATTATAGCTTGTATTCCTGTTATTGCACTTCCTTTTAAACCTTCTACTTTATGCCAATCAAAAAGTATTTCTGTATCTGCATAAGCAGCCGCTTGTATACTTGCTGGCATTATTGGTGCTACTCTTGTAAAATGTCTCATAATTTTATTTTTTTACTTTTTCTAGTGATCTACCGCCAAAATAAGCACCGATCACGGTTATTAATACTAATTGAAGTAAGTCCACCCAAGATGACTTTACTTCAAATTCTAATGCACCTGCGTCTATAAATATCAATAGCATGGTGCATACTATTAAAAATACTAATACTAGTGGTCTAACATTTTTGCTTAACCACGAATCTGATTTTAAATCTGCCTCCCAGCGAGAAGTGATGTTTTTCTCCATCTCAACCTCGTAGTTGGCCATTAATTCTTTTATTTTTCTTTCTGCTTCAAGCTTTTCTTCTTTAGATGTATGTAAGTTATCTATAACTCCACCTACACCTTTTACAAGTTCTGTTGCTCCACTTGAAAATATACTTGTTAATATACTCATTTAATTTTATTTTTTTGCAAATTTTTCTAATCCACTTATACCGAAGCACCCAAGCACTACAAATACAAAAGAATCATATACAAATTCATTAATTGCTAAATCTCTTCCTAGCCAACCGGTTACAAGATCTACTATCATAATCACACACATTATTGCAAATGCAATGAATCCTATAATAGATTTCTCATTCCAATCATTATTATCTTTAAATATGTCCATCGTTACCATTGTTCGCGTCGTCTTCCCAAGGAAAACCAGTATCTCCAGCTTCTTTCCATTCCCCATCAACTCTAATCATATCCTTACCATCTATAGTTTCTCTGCGAAAAGTTTCACCATTATATTTTATATGGTAATCTCCATACTCTAATTTACCAATCCTCATATCGGTGGCATGCCTCATCTCATGGCTTATCACTTGTCTATCTTCAAAACTACCAGGTTCTATTAATTCATTAACATAAATTGATCCATCCATATTAGCCTCTCCCATAACCCCCTCTTCTAATGGCACTCTAATAACAGGTGTACCGGGCACAGAGCCTTCTCCGCCAGATTGTTTACCAAAACGCATTTTTGTTTTGATTTCACCGGCGGTAGCTTCAAATCCTCTATTTTTACCTAGTTTAAATCCCATATTTATATTATAACGTTCCTATTACTCTTTAATAATCTTTTTTATATTTTTGATTCCTTGTTTCAGTCCTTTGGCAAAATCACTTTTTTTCGCGCTTTTATATAAAGACTTAACTTTACTAACATCATGACCAAATATACTTGGAGATGTAACGTGTTTTGTTTTTTTCTTGGATTTTTCTTTCTTTAATAAATCTCCAACAAATTCTATGTGTCCACTTTGTTTTAGTGGTGATTTAAAAGGAAAAGCACTAGGATTTCCTTGATATTTCATTTTGAAAAATGAATATGATTTTTTGTCTCCGTATGGCATATTATCTGTCTTTATCTTTTATCATATCGTCTATAGCTTTATTGTAAACTTTGTCTGTATATGATTTATTATTATAAAAAACACTTCTTTCTGACGTAGGAAGATCTTCCTCGCCTAGAAGTATCCTGTAAATTCTAGTTATCATTTGAGAGCACTTAAAAGAAGTCTTAAATACAGAGTACTTAATTGTTGTTCTGTTCCTGTGTCTCCAGGTTTCTATCCAACCTTCTCTTTTTAATCTCTCCCATCTTGCTTTATCCCACGAATATGTGTAAACTCCGTTGATAAAATCGTTTCGTGTAAATCTTCCTTTACAATCTAAATAAATTAATAATTCTAAGTCTGCGTCTTTTAACCCGTAAGTCTTACAGACCCACTTTCTAGTGAGCCTGTAATACTTAAGGATATTCATTTCACGCAAATCTTGCGCGGTTAGTCTCAATTACTATGAATCAATAGTTATTGCTACTCCAGTAATACCTGTTAAACCTTCTGCATAAACAGAGTTAGTAAGGTCTACAGCTACTAATCTCTTGCCCCCAGCGTGAGGACCAGCGTTTAATAGTTTAGCCATAGCTTTAGCTACAGTTTGAACATGGTGACCAGTTGTTGTAGTTTCATCAGCGTGAGTCAAAGTAATTAGATCAGGTGCGTCACCTACTCCAGTTTGACCAGCAAAATAAAGACCAGTTGTTGTTGTACTCAAGCATGTAGCACCGATAAAGTTTGAAGCCGGCCAGCAGCCAGCGTCTCCAGTTGCATCTGCACCATCACCATCTGAGAAATAAATGTAATTTTCCATTTTAGTTTTCTTTTTTTAAATTAATAATTAAGCGATAGCCGCACATGCGGTTACTAAGCCTTTAAATGCCTTGTGAAATACTGTACCTGCTTTTGTAGCTGCACCAGTAATAGAACCAGTATCTAACTCACCGTCAGCTACCACCTGTAATGCGCCGGCACCGTTGTAGGAGTTCATTATCTCTATCATAGCGTCGATAACTTCTTCGTTCTTACCACTAGTATGCGTTAAACTAACAACCGTAGCTGTAGCTGTACCAACAACGTCCTCAAACATAAAGTTTGTATTAGTTGCTGAAGTTGGATTACAACCTAAATATGCTGAAGCAGGAAGCATTACAGCCTCTGAAGCTGCATCTACTACAACTCCTGTTTTAGCAAAATAAAGATAGTTCTCCGTGTTGTTGTTGACTTGTCTTGCCATTTTTCTTTAATTTTTGATTAATAATTTGTTTTTGTTTTTCCGTTTAAGGTTTTGGGTTTCTGGTTTGAGCTTATTCCACCAAGACAACGTCTTGATCTCTAATTTGTTATATTACTATTCTGAAATACCTAATGTTACGACTAGAGCAGTAATAAAATTAATTTTGTTGAAAAAGATATTGTTATCTAAATCAACTACATCTATTATATCACCGGCGTGTGGTCCAGCATTTGCAGCTAAAGCAAGCGCTTCAGCTATAGCTTTACATCTGTGCCCAGTTGAGGCATAAGTATCGTCATGAGTAAAAACAATCTTATCTTTTTGATTAGTATCATCTATACCCCAATCATGTTTGTGAAAGAACACAGCTGTAGACGTATCATCTATTGGTGTAACACCAGCTATGTTATCTGCTAAAACAGTGTATGATTCGCGAGGAGCGTTGTTTCCACTACCTGAAGCGAAATATAATAATCTTTTCATTTTATCTGTATTTTAAAGGTTAATATTGTGTTTGGTCCATATCCACGGGCATTCCATAAAATGTAAATAAGAATTGTCCGGCGCTGTATACACCATCTGTTGCAGCTGTATCACCTTCAGCTAAGTAAAGATAATCATTAGCAGTTAATGCTGGTGCGTCTATCATAGTTGTTTCTCCCGCGGCTAAACCACCGACATCAACCTCTGAAGTACCAAGCGCTTCATCATACTCTTTTAGCGCTGCATTCCAATTAAAGTCAATATCAACCGTTGCTGATCCTGAAGCTGCTGCTGGTAATTCTATACAAGAAATTTCATACTTGAATATAATACCGTTGTCAGCTACTACATTTCTGTAAATAAAAGAATCCCCGCCAGCAGGTAAACCAATAGCGTCATCTGCTGCGCCACCTTTACCACCTAAACCGGTAAGATCTACCCATAGTTGTGTAATGATAACATCCATTTCTACTCTTCTTTTAAGTATTGGAGCTGAGTACGTAGATATAGCACCAGCGCCGTAAGTAGTTCCTGATTCAGCAAGATCATTAGCAGACATAGATAATTGTATTGAAACAGCTGTAACATCTCCGCTGAAACCAGGATGAAATCTTGAATTTTTCGACGTACCAACTTCTGCGTCTGCTACAACAACAAATCCACCAGAACCAGGACTAGCATTTATGCATGACATAAAAGCTTTAATTACAGCCTTATTATTATTAGCTCCATGCGTTAACGTAACCCTTGTCATAGCTGCATCATCAGCGTTATAGCTTTTAAAATAAAAATGTGTTAAAACAGTAGAATTTGGATCAGCGTAGAAAAAATCTTTAGCTGGAAGTAATACCGCTTCTGGATATCCATCACCACCCGTACGCACCTCTGCTTCCGCAAAGTATAAATAATTTTCCATTATTTTGTTTTTTAATTATTAATTTGTTTTTTGTTTTGAGTCTAAGGTTTTTAGTCTATGGTTTGGGTTTAATCTACTAGAACAACGTCACCATCACGAATAACCCTATAAAGAGTATCTTTCCATGAAATGTCGTGTCCAGCATGTTTATCGTAATATATCGTATCTCCATCTTTTAATCCTTCAACTAAATTACCACACGATATTATTTTTGCTTTTAAGTAACGGTTGTCTTGATCAGTCTCATCCGTCATGATCAACCCAGCAACTTTCTTAGGTTCCACTTTTATTCTATCTACTATTATATATCTATTGATTGCTTTCATTCATTCTCATATTTGAAATTACACAATCTGCAGATATAATTGTTGATACTACGCTTACTGCATTTTTAAGAGCGGATTTGGTTACAAGTACTGGATCTATAATACCAGATTTAATCATGTCAACTCTTTTGCCAGTGATTACGTCTACACCGTAACCCTCATGGTCTTCTGTTCCTTCTATAATATTAATACCAGCATTATCAAGAACCGTGTGAAAAGGAGCTGTAATAGCTTTTAGTAGTATCTTTTCACCTACCGCTTTAGCGGGGATTTTTTGAGATGCGTTTAATAGTGCAACTCCACCACCTGGTACAATACCTTCCTTTAATGCTGCTTTCGTAGCGTAAATAGCATCTTCTATTCTATCTTTCTTTTCTTTGAGTTCAACTTTGGAATCAGCACCTACTTTTACCATTCCAACACTTCCTGATAGCATTGCTAGTCTTTCTCTATGTTTCTTTTGTATAAACGGGTTTTTCTCCCATTTATCTATAGTTTTCTTAATACTCTCAATTCTCTCTTCCATTTCATCTTCTGGAGTATCTATAGTAAGAACTGTATTTCTTTCATCAGTTATCGCGGTATATGCCTCACCTAAACAATCTATATCTATAAGATCTAAGTCATCACCTAACTGTTCGTTAATTACCTTGGCTCCAACTAAAAACGCTAAATCAGCAACTGTATCTTCTTTAGTAGGACCAAAGCCTGGTAAGTCAACTATATTAACTTTAATATTACCTTTTACTTTATTCATAAGTAAAGCAGCTTTAACTTGCTGTTCGACTGGAGCAACTATAAGTAATGGGCGTTTGTTTTTAATAACATGCTCCAATACTGTTTGGATTTTTCTTATGTTTGGTATTTCTGAAGACACTATTAGTACTAATGGGTTATCAAGCTCACATATCTGCTTGTCCTTATCAGTAACAAAATGTGGAGATGTGAGTCCTGAGTCGATTTGCACACCATCTACAACTTCAACGTATGTCTCTTCAGTTGGTGACTCTTCCATTAATACCACACCATCTTTACCTACTTTAGTATAAGCTTCTGCTATAATCTTTCCTAGTTCCGTATCATTATTACAACTAATTGAACTAACAGATTCCAGCATATCGCCCTCGATCTTGACAGAAACTTCATCTAGGTAATCATTTACCTTTTTAAGACC
>Ga0208919_1001488_pt1 | contig 13468 bp, 22 predicted proteins | sample 4_EtaG_FD_184076 | JGI IMG/M metagenome (GOLD analysis project Ga0208919, IMG submission 184076) | Marine viral communities from the Subarctic Pacific Ocean - 4_ETSP_OMZ_AT15127 metaG (SPAdes) (version 3) | ecosystem: Environmental > Aquatic > Marine > Oceanic | place: Pacific Ocean | collected...
CACACACACAACCCCTTGATAACCCTGATGAAGTTGAAAGTTTTGGAAGGTACTCCTGGCCAGGGCTGATGTTGATCCAGGTTTCGGAGTCCCGTTCCTCCGCCCCTATACATACAATAAAAAACACGCACTCTCACACTTAAAGGGTCCCTACTAGGGCCTTATGGCACCCTTATTTGTTGTCTATTTGCGACATCGTTAGAAATAATTTTGGTTTTTAGGGCCTGTCTTAAAATTTTTGTTAAAAATCTTTGGTATATTTTCCAAGCCATACCCCCTAATATGCTATAATGGTTACATAAGTAATGGACTACACGGGAATTTTGGGCCCGTGTTGGGGCACTTCCCTCTCATCGGCGTCTTCGGACGTATCTCTCCCGTTCCTTCACGGCCCTATTAATTTATATGGAGTATTTAATTTATATATATATATTATATATGTTAACTAGTTATCCTTATTAGTATATATATTATATAAAGGAATTAATAATTGAATTTTAAACATATAACTACAAAAGAATATTTTAATCATATGTTATACGTCTCTAACATTTCGTTTATATTGGTTGGTTTGGGTGTAATTGGTTTATTGCACGGGATATTCCCATTTTTATTTACTAACTTTGTTTCATCTAAGGTTAAGCACCTTAGTAATATGTTAGATGGCCGTTCTTGATATATTATCCTTTCCTAATCCAAAATTAAGGGAAGAGAATTATGATGTTGAGATGTACGAGGATATTACGGGTGTCGTTGAAAACATGATTGATACTATGTACGCCAATAATGGCGTTGGACTTGCTGCACCCCAAATAGGAATTAAGAAAAACCTCATCATCTTTGATCCTTCTGACGATATGTCAAACTTAACTACAATGGTAAACCCAAAAATAAAGGCGAAGGATGGTGAGGTTTATACTGATGAGGGTTGTTTGTCAGTTCCTGATATTAGGGCCAGAATTAAAAGATTTAAAAATATAGAAGTTAATTACGTAGATGTGGACGGTAATAATATTACTGAAAATTTTGACGGATTTTCTTCTATTTGTATTCAGCATGAGGTTGACCATTTGGAAGGTAAATTAATAATTGATTATATATCATCATGAGAAAACGAAGAGGCGAAATAATACATAGCAGTGTATGGACTGACAAGAACAAAAAAGTAGCAAATGAAATGTTTGCTAATGGTTCTACTGTAGTAGAAATTTGTAAATTTTTGGGAATTAATAAAAGTACTTGGTATCGCTGGTTAAAAGATCCGCGCAAGAAAGACTTCCAAGAATCTGTTGAGTTAGGGCTTCAGTCTTCTGAGGCTTATTGGATTAGTGTTGGTAGGGATAATTTAGAGAATAAATCCTTTAATACTGCTCTTTACTCTTTTATGATGGTAAACAAATTTGGCTATAGATCAGCATATTCTAAACAAGAAAAGGATATTACTGAAACCAAAACAACTAAGATTGAAGTTAAGAAAGCTGTTGATGTCAAGGAGATAATGGAAAAGCTTCTTGATACAGGTGATGAAGTTAGACCAGAGATTTTAAATTAGGAGGATCTATGCCTACTGTCGGTGGAAAAAAATACGCTTACACTCCCAAAGGAATTAAACAAGCAAAGGCTGCTAAAAAAAGAGCAGGTAAACAAATGAAAATGGCTAGGTCAGTCAAGCCTAGGAATAGAGGATAGAATTATGAATCCACATCAGGATGGAGGTGCGTTAGCTGAATCTATTGCAAACGCTATAGCAGGAGGGGCTACAGAGGCTGAGAATATAAATCCAGGAGCTGTTGCAGCTCAGGACGTTAGGAATCCTCATGCTGGTATTCCAGTGTCAACTGCTGCTGGAACTGTTCCTACAACAACCACTACACCCACAGTAGAAGCAGGCTTACTTACACAAGCTCAAAATCCACCAATGTATCAAGGACATCAGGAGGCTGCAGTCGCTGCTGGAGTTGGTGGGTTAAATGCTTTTGGACAAGCTCATAAAGATTGGATAGAAAGCAATAAAGCACAGATGATTGCTCTGGGGATAACTCCAAGCCATAAAGATGCTGACGGTAATTTAACTGGTAAGTATTCAAGTGCTGATTGGAACGCCTTTCAGATTGCTTTAGGTAATCAAGCTTCTAATACAAATGATGAAACTATAGCAATGGAAGAGGTAGTAACTGAGTCAGGGGCGCAGAATGGAGCGCAGAATGCTGGGATATACCAAGGAGATATTGGGGCGCAACCTGTTGGATCTGCTGGAATATATCAAGCTGGTGGACAACCTCCTGCTGGACATCCTGATTGGGGACCAGGAGCAGCTCCAAATGCTGGGCAACAATATACTGGAGAAGCTCCATTACCAGGGTATGGACAAGAAATGTTTTCTCAAACTTATGCCCCATCTTATGGACAAGAGATGTTTGGTGGACAATCACAGCCGTGGGTAGAAGGACAAAGGCCAACCCCATCAAATTATGAACAAGCTTCAAGGTGGGCATCTGGTTCATTTCCAGTATATGGGCCTCAAGCAAGTGGATTATCATATGCTCCAGAAAGTGGTTCTTTATCTTCAGCTCCGCCTAGTGGACAAAGAACATACGGAGGAGAAGGGCCAATTAATCAGGAAACAGTACTTGGATATCAACCTGCATATAATACTCAAGGAACAGACGCTGGTAATATAGGTACGTATGGTGCTAATATATATAGCCCAATGGGTGAGACATCTGAAGTCGGCGGTCAATTAATGTCTACTGAAGTACTTCAAGAGACTATTTCACCTAATTTAAATATAGAAGAATTAAGAAATACAGCTATATCTAGTGGTGGTACAAAGAAACAAAGAAGGGATGCTCTATCTAAGGCTGGTATGAATAAAGAAATGTTAGATAATATGAGTGATGTAGATGTTGCGATCTGGAATTATGCTATTATGGAAGGATCAACTGAAGGACTTCAAGAGGTTACTTTTGCATCCTTGTTACCAAGAGTGCAAGAATTGAAAATTAAATTTAATAGTGATGCAGGAATTTATAGGTAAAAATGGTGTACAATAAGGAGAATAAAAATGGGTGTATCAATGATAAGCTCTCAAGTTAGAGCAATGGATAGGGTATTTGAACGTATGATGGGTATGACTGGGTCTAGAAGCCCTCTGATGATGGTAGATAATATGTTTGATCGTTTAGAAAACTATACGAGAACAGCATGTATGCCAGAGGAAGGGCAAGAATTTACTGTATATAGAATGACTCCTACTACATATAGAGCAGAAAAACAGGAAGATGGCTCTATTTTGTTTAAGGTAGTTACTAAGAATGAAAAATATTCTGAGGACCTAAGAGGTCCTGATGTAAAAAAAGATGCCGATAAAAAAGTGTAAATTACCTAATGGTAAGCAAGGATGGAAGTGGGGAGACAAAGGAAAATGTTATTCTTCTAAGAAAAAAGCTGGGGAGCAAGCAAAAGCTGCATATGCATCTGGATATAAAGGTGGCAAATAATGCTACCACGTATAGCAAAGGGATATCTAGTTGAAGGAAAAAATGCTGAAGCTGCTGTCCAGTTTGCAGAGTGGGCTCAACATGAGCAGTTTTATAAAGTGGTTGCTGCGTATGCTGACTGCCATAATGATCCTAACATTGATGACACTTTTATTAGGACTATGGGTCAGCTTGATAGGTACTATCTTGGTGTGTTCCTTTGTAATCGCCATGATATGTTACATCCTTGGATATATGAAAGATGTAGGGAAGTAGAAAGCGATAGGGATAGTAGACTAGATTTGTGGGCAAGGTTCCATTACAAAAGCTCTATTATAACTTTTCTTGGTACTGTTCAAGAAATTTTATGTAATCCAAATATAACAATTGGATTATTGTCATTTTCAGCAAGACAAGCTAAGCCGTTCTTGCGACAAGTAATGCAGGAACTCGAAGCCAATGAAAAACTTTACGGTTTATATTCAGATATACTATGGGAGAAGCCAAGACAACAAGCTCCTAAGTGGGCTGAGAATGAAGGTATATGTGTTAGGAGATCTGCTAACCCGAAGGAACAAACTGTTGAAGCCCACGGACTTGTGGATGGTCAGCCTACTGGACGACATTTTGATCTTATCATTTATGACGATGTAGTAGTTCAGGAATCTGTATCAACACCTGAGCAGATAAAGAAGACTACAACTCAATGGGAGTTATCACTTAATCTAGGATCTACTCATAAGCCTAGGTTTCAGTATGCTGGAACTAGATACTCTTATGGTGATACATATGGTACAATTTTACAAAGAGCAGCTGTAAAGCCAAGGATACACACTGCTACACATAATGGTCAAATGGATGGTATTCCAGTATTTCTTGAACAAGAAAGATGGGAAGAAATAAAAAAGACTACATCTACTTATACTGTAGCTTGTCAGCAACTTTTAAATCCAATAGCAGGTAGTGATGTAGCTTTTATGGATGATTGGTGGAGAGAGTGGGAAGTTAGGCCATATACTTTAAATGCCTATATAATGGTTGATCCTGCTAGTTCAAAAAAGAAAGAATCTAATAGAACAGCGATTGCTGTTGTTGGGGTGGATGCAAATTACAATAAGTATCTTATGGATGGCGTATGCCATAGAATGAGTCTTTCAGAGAGATGGGATATATTAAAGAGACTTAGAACGAAATGGAAGAGAGCTCCTGGAGTTAGAGAAGTAAAAATTGGTTATGAAAGATATGGGGCGCAAAGTGATATAGAGCACTTCAAGGAAATGATGAGGATAGATGGAAGCTCATTTCCTATTTATGAATTAAACTGGGTAGGTGGTGGTGGTTCACAGTCTAAGAGAGATAGGATACAACGACTTGAACCTGACTTAAAAGATGGTTCTTTTTTCTGGCCATACCCGACAGATAAAAAGAGACTTACATCATTGCAGCTAGACGCTAAAGAGAGTAAGAGAGAATTTTTAGTTTCTAGTAAAATATTACGTAAGGATGAGAATGGTATGCTATATGATCTAGTGAAGTGGGTAAAGGATAATGAGTATAATCTTTTTCCAATGATACATCCAGATTTCTTGGATGCACTATCTAGAATATATGATATGGACCCAACTCCTCCGATAAGAAAGAGTTACAGAGTACTAGAGCCAGAAGCGGAGGCGGCTTATTAATGAAGAAAATTTTACTAATTATTTCTTGTTTATTTATTATTCCATTATCTGGAGCAGCAAGAATGTTTCCAAAAGATGTTCCTATTCCATCTATATGTTGGGATAGTTGGGAAGAAGCAGTTTCATATCATAAAGATATACTTAACGAATACCCTATAGGAAGGGGTATAATCATTAACCCCAATGGCCCCACATTTGGTACCATTACAATTAACCCAATAAAACCATCATGGACATATTTACATTTTCATCGGGATGCAGTTACAGGAAAACAAGTTGTTTGTGCTATAGCTTCTGGGAGTACCTGGGAAGTTATTGTTCCTGATTTTGGTGAGGAAGAGAAACTAAAATTATGAGTGACGTTAGCGATTTAGAAATTGGGAAGCTTATCCAAAAGGTTGATAGCCTTGAGTGTATGGTTAGAGAACAAAATGATAGATTGGATAAGTTAGACCAACAACTAGAGCGCACAAGAGGTATCGGTATAGGGGTGGTCCTGGCTACAATAGGGCTTTCTGGAATAGGTGGGTCATTATTTACCAGGTGGTTAAGTGGATGAATATAGATGCTAAATTCTTTGGTGCAATATTATTCTTGGTGGCTCAAACAAGCGCAGCCATTTGGTGGGCTTCATCATTATCTGCAGAAGTTGATAGGTTGGCTGGTGTACAGTCAGTATCAATTCCAGCCCTTCAGGAAGATTCAGAGGCATGTCAAATTGAAATACATAACCTTAAGAAGGTGGTGGACGATCAAGACGCAATTCAAGAGGCAATTAAGGGACTAGATGTATTGAGGTTTCAAGTTTCACAGATCAGTAAAGAGTTAGAAGATATACGAGAAATGAATCGTGAAATTGCTTCACAGCATGGACAACTGTTTGATGCGTTAAGAAGTTCTAGCACTCCAAGCCCCATTCAACAGAAGGGAGGTTATGGTGGTTACGGCTATAATTAATGGCTGAAGCTCCGTTAAATGTAAGCGATAGCACTAAGTTTGCAATGCCAGTGAGAAATTTAATCTCACTGATTATTGCAGTAGCATTTGGTGTTTGGGCATATTTTGGTATAGTTGAAAGATTAAATAAAATTGAAACTCAGATGGTTTTGTTTGAGTCTGACTTAGTAAAGAACACGGAATTTCGCATAAAATGGCCTCGAGGGGACCTAGGGAGTCTCCCAGCAGATGCTGAACAGTTCATGTTAATTGAACACTTATCAGGAGAGTTCGATAAACTTCTTACTAATATAGAGACAGGCAAAGCACCTTTTGACCAACAGCAAGCACTTACTTTAGAGTTTTATAAACAAAGAATTGAAAGCCTTGAGGATCATGTTGAAAAACTAAAGGATGATATAGCGTCTATAAAGGCAAATGGAGGTCATTAATGGTTAAGGTAATGTTTGTTTTGATACTGTATCTTAATGGTGGGATCATAGAATTTATGGGACACCATGAGAATGAGCAGGGAGAGTGGGTTGAGATGGGCGTACCAGGATGCCTTGCCATGAAGAGAACTCTGTCTCGAAACGGATGGAAAGATAGCGATTCAGGCGAGACTAGATACTCATGTGAAAAGAAAAAGGTTGAGGTTGGAGATAATTGGGAAGGCAGAGAAGTTGTTAAGAAACTGTTAGAGTAATGGATTTAAATACTTTGTCTATGGACACAAGCGTTAAGATAACTTCATTTTTAATGCCTTGGGTTACAATTCTTATAAGTTTAATAATAGCTCTTATGCTAAAAGAGGTTTCATCTTCAATAGCTAAGGGCTTAAAGTTTAAAATGTCCAAAGTGTTTGTACCTGGAGATGTGGTATTACTGGAAGGGGACGAAGCTATAATAATTAAAGTAGGTCTTACTACTACTGTTTTTGAAAGCATACGAGATCAAGGTCTAATATGGAGGTACGTTCCTAATGAAAAAGTGCAATCCCTTAAGTTAGAGAAGGTAATACGAACTGATGTACGAGAAACAAATAGTGTATAATTATTTAAACGGAGAATAAAAAATGGCTGGAAGAAAAAAGTATGCCGCAAAACATCCTAGAGATGCTAAGTTAGATAGGAGTCTTGGAGTTAGGCGAGGAGCTCAAGCTGGCAAAAAAATGTCTGCATTAGGCCGCAGAAAAGTTTCAAGAGCTACAAAGAAGAAATGAGTAATGGTAATAACCGAAGCGGCTCAAAACAAAATAGATCAAACTTTAGATGGAGAAGGATTTTTAGGTATCTATCTAGAAGGTGGAGGATGTTCAGGTTACAAAATCAAGCTATCGCCCACTGGCGATCTTCCGTCAGATGCAGCGATGATTACCGATACTATTTATTCTGATTCACATTCCCTTGATCTTCTTGGGGATGCAACTATGGATTATGAAGATGATCCATTTAGGCCATCATTTCAATTTACCCCTCCAACTGGGGCGCATTCATGTGGATGTGGATCAAGTTTTCAATTAGACTAATGGAGATTTTAAATGGACGTATTAAAAAAGTTATGGGAAGAGGTACGAAGCAAACCGTGGATATGGGGAGTAGTTATCCTAATCATAGTAATTGGAGGATTTTTTGGATAATCCTTTTTTCAACGATGATAGGAGGATGCAGTCTTCCCAAGATCAAGAGCAGCCTGATAACTGGCGCGGCTACGAGCGCAGTTGTGGGTGCCACGAGTGTCTTGCCGGGGGGTGTGATTGTACCAGCGGTGGCGGGGGGAGTAACGGCTGTGACTGCCTCTGCTTTGAGTGCGGAGCCGAGCGTTAAAGGAGAGCCAATAGAGGTTCAGGCTGAGACATTTGTGCAGGAAGCACCTGATAATTTCTGGACGCTTCTTGGAAAATTAACTAAGGTTGGTGGGTGGGCTCTTATATTGATAATAATAGTACCTATGCTTTTTTCTTGGTTAATGCCTGGTCCCATACAATTTAAAAAACGAAGGAAAGATACATAAATGTTAAAAAAAATAGGGTGTTTAATTATTTTATCTGTGTTACTTAGTGGCTGTGCTGTAGTTAGTAAGGTAGATAGAACTGGATATACATTTAGTTTAAAAGTCGCTGATAGCGCCTAGGATAAATATGGCTAGAAGATTTACAATAGGCGGAAGAAGGGACTATTCTAAACGCAGAGTTGCTTATAGGATGACAAATGGGAGAGCTTTTTACGAAAAACAACCTAGGGATTTTCCCTATGGTGCGCTTCCTTATGTCCAGAGTTATTATTGGACTGAAGGTTATACAACCCCATTAGCTGGTGGATAATAAACTATGGCTACTACTTTAACACTAAGAGAAGTAAAAGGATCACCACTTACATTCGGAGAAATGGATGGTAATCTAACTAGTATAGATGGAAATAAACAAGAGATAATTCCAAACTTAACAGTTGACACTTCTATACAGGGTAGTGTAGATAAGTTTTCTTTCTATGATAGTGCTACTTCTACAACAAGAGCAATTCTTGCTAATAATGTAACTCCTTTCGTAGAAAGAACTGTAATTGTAAAATGTGTTAATGATAATATAGGCCCACCTGCGGGAGATGGTTTGACACATATTACTATTCCATCAACTCTAAATGGTAAAAAGTTAAATAATGCTGAAGCTCATGTATATACAGTTGGTACTGGAGGCTCTATAACAAATATACAACTACATAATTTAACCACTAGTAATGATATGCTTTCAACTCCAATTACAATTGATTTAAATGAGAAGGATTCCTCAACAGCTGCTACTCCTCATGTTATTAGTGCTTATAATGAAGTTTCTACAGGTAATGTAATTAGAGTAGATGTTGATGCTGTTGCCACTAATACACGAGGACTTGAAATAAGAATGGTTTTTGGTACTACGTAATATGTTAAAGATGGGGGTTAGCTCAGAGCCGCCTATTGTAAGGGTAAAAAAATTATCTCCTATCCCTGAGATTATTTGCGGTGTTAATGAGGATAAAGAAAAGATAAGGGATAACATAGAAAAGAATATTAAGTTAGGGCTTCCTCAAGTTCGTCCACATGAAACTCAATGGGATAAGATAATTTGTCTTGCCCTTGGTGGACCTACATTAAAAGATACGTTTCCTGATCTTTTAGAAAAGAGCAAGGATGGAGTCCCAGTTGTAACGGTAAATGGCAGTTACAAGTATTGTATGGAAAGAGGTATACGTCCATCTGCATTTATAATGCTAGATAGTCGTGAATTTAATCATAGATTTATTCATGAGACCCATGATGATTGTAAATATTTTATTTCTTCTCAATGCCATCCATATGTATTCAACGTTGTAAAAAATAATAAAGTTTGGATATGGCACTGTGCTGGAGATGAAAATTTTGATCTTCTAAAAAAACAGTACGGGGAAGATTATTTTCCTGTAATGGGTGGCGCTACTGTTGCACTTAGAGCTGTTCATTTATTAAGGATGTTGGGATTTCATAAGTTTGAGTTATTTGGATTTGATAGTTGTATTCTTGAGAATCATCACGCTTATGAGCAACCAGAAAATGATGGTGAGGACGTTCTAGATGTTATGGTTTCTGGAAAAGAGTTTAGGTGTACTGCTGCTCATTATCATCAAGCAAAAGAGTTCGTTGATATGGTTTCTAAAACAGGCGAACATTACGATTTGGCTGTTCATGGAGATGGCCTTATATCACACGTAATTAAAAATCCAGGTTCATTAAAAATTAAAGAGGAGGTAGTATAAAATGGCGGCTACTGCTTGGAGTTTTTATAATTCCTTTAGAGAATATATAGGCAACGGCCAGTTTGATTTGGACGGTACAAGTGTTGGTTTTTATGTGTCTTTGCATACTAGCGCAGCTAGTGCTAATATAAATACAAAGACATTATCCACACAAGCTTCACTTGGAAATGAGGTTGCTAACGGCAATGGGTATGCCACTGGAGGAGCATCTGTTACAGCAAGAACATGGGCTTCTGTTGCAACCGATAAATATCGTTTTGATTCAACTGCTGTTGTATGGACGGCCACGGGCGGAGATATTAGCAATGTTAAGTATGCAGTTATCTACCAGTCAGGTGGAAAATTAGTGTGCTTTTCTAAGCTGACTACAGCTCAGTTTACTTTAGCGCAAGATAATACGCTTACTGTCACACCCAGTGCCAGTGGCATATTTGAATTGGCATAGGGGGTTATTATGGCACTAGAATCAGCTAGTTATATTAGTCAACTTGTAGCCGCAAATCCTCCTGGTACAGATCCAATATCTCAGGGCGATGATCACATAAGAATGATCAAAGATGTCTTGAAAACTCAGTTTAGTGGTTTGTCAGGAACAACTGCTGTTACTACTTCAGAAGCAGAAATGAATATTCTTGATGGAGTTACAGCTACTTCAACAGAGTTAAACTATCTGGACATTACTACTCTTGGAACATCTGCCAACTCTAAGGCACTTACTCAGTCAGCAGGCGGTGTAGTCACCGTGGGTGCTGCAGCAGGAAATCAGGTTTTAGATATTGCATCTCATGATCTTGTAGATGGTGGACTTAAGCTTGCAGGAACTTTGATTACATCTTCTGCTGCTGAAATAAATAAACTAGATGGATTGGGCGCTTCTACTACCGAGTTAGACTATACTGATGTTACTACATTGGGAACAGTACAAACTTCTAAAGCGGTTACTGCTGATGCTTCTGGTATTGTAAATCATGCAGATTATGTTATTCAGCGTCCAAACTTTAAGGATTATGCTGAAACTCATAATGCTATAGGTAGTATAGGTGGAGGCACTCAAGATATTGATTTAACTGTGGGTAATGTTGTTAGTGGTACTGTAGACACAGGTACTACAACATTTACTTTTAGTAATCCACCTGCATCTGCAAACTCTGGATCATTTACTCTTATATTAACTAATGGAGGTTCACAAACAGTTAACTGGCCTGGCTCAGTAGACTGGGCGGGTGGGTCAGCCCCATCGTTAACAACTAGTGGAGTTGATATACTGGTCTTTACTACAGTAGATGGTGGTACAATTTGGTATGGGTTTCCTGCCGGATTAGCAATGGCTTAGGAGAATAGATATGCCTTTAGGATCAGAAAAAGTTGGATTGATGGGTGCTGCAGGAGCAGGTGGTGGAAATTACTTTGGTGATGGTTCTGATGGTGCATTAACCACAACAGGTGATGTTACTTATACAGTTCTAAACAAGTCAGGTTCTTATGATGGTGATATGGTTGTTAAGAACTATACTAGCTTAACAATAGAAGCCGGACATACCATTACAGTAGATCAGCCGTGTAGAGGAATGCTAATCTATGTAAAGGGTGACTGCTCTATAAGCGGAACTTTAAATGCCAGAATAGGAGCCTTTGCCGATCCTACCAATACAGGTGGAAGTGATTCTGCCGCAGTCAATGCAAGCGGAATAAGGTTGCCAATGCTAACAGCCAGCGGAACAGATACCTTGGCCGCTGCTGATTTTGCAGGAAGCGGAACCGCGGCTGTTACGGCTGTTGCTAATCAGCCTGAAATTGCGGGTGATGGAACTATTTTTCAAATTGTAAAGACTGGAGCCGCTGGTGGTAATGCTCATGGATATGGATCACCGAGTGGCACTATTACGCGTAGCCCCGGCACAGTAGGAGCGCAAGGAACTACAACTGCCGCTTCAGGACAGTGTGGCGGAGGAGCAACGGGAGGTTATCAGTCTCAAGGCGGAAACTCAGGATTTACAGTACAGGGTGCGACTGGTGGTCTTGCTGGAACCTTCTCAGGCGGAGCAGGTGGTGGTGGGTTTTCCTATCTAATCGGCTCTCAACCGGGATTACAGTACCAAATAAGCCAACCTGCCGATTATGGTGGTGCTGGGGTTGCAGGTATTAGAAATTGGCAGACTTGTTTTTCAGCTTCAGGTGGCGCAGGAAACCCGGCAGGATCTTCAAATGGAGATAACACAAATGCTTCAGATTCTATTATTGGTGGCATTTTATGGTTAGTTGTAAAGGGTGACTTAACTGTTAATAGCGGTGGAACAATAACTGCCGCAGGTGGTAGTTCAGGAAATACTGGTAGCTCTTGTGGAATTGGTTCTACTGGCGGAGGGTCTGGTGGTGGAGTTTTAATGTTATTGCACGGTGGCACATACACAAACAATGGAACGGTAACCGCCGCAGGTGGGACCGCAGGAACTTATAATGAGGCAACTCAGGCCAGAGGAGCTTCCGGTGGTGACGGGTCTGTTGTTGCCGCACAAGTTAAGGCATAATGCCGCAATTCATATATGAACAATTTATAGAAGATACAAGTATTGCTGATAAGTTTGTAGATCATTACGTTAATAATTCTGACAAACATTTAAAAGGTAAGGTGGCTAGCGATTCTGGATCTCATTTTAGTGATATAAAGGTAAGCACGGAAATGAGTGTTGAGGATGAATATGAGTCCGAACTATCAAAAACATTCTGTGATGAGTTACAGATCATTTTAAATAGTTATATAGAAAAATATCCAAGAGTAAATACACTTGCCAGATTTAATATGGTTCCATTTAATATTCAGTATTATAATCCGGGGGAAGGATTTTTAGAATGGCATTCAGAAAGAACATCTGGAAAGGAACCTTCAACCAGTAGGGTTCTTGTGTGGATGATGTATTGTCATACTATAGAAGAGGGCGGTGGTACAGAATTTTTACATCAAGACTATACATGTAAATCTGAAAAAGGAAAGGTCGTTATATGGCCAGCCGATTGGACGTTCACTCATAGAGGTGAGCCATGTGATGAGGAAAAAATGATTTTAACAGGGTGGTATAATTTCATTTGAAGATATCAATTATTGGCAGAGGTAATGCCGGATGTTTATCAGCCCTTCATTTTTCTCATTATTCAGATTATGAGATAGAACTTATATACGACAGTAATACCCCAACTGAGTATGTTGGCCAGGCATCAGTTTTAGAACTGCCAACTATGTTGCACCATACTTTAGGTATTGATTTATATAATAATCCAATTTTAGCTACAATAAAGTCTGGAATTTTATATGAAGGGTGGGGAAAGAAGAAGGATAAGATATTTCATCCATTTTCATTTGGTTCATATGGTATACACTATGATACCAGATTATTGCAAGATTATATTTTAGATAGGCTAAGTAATAGAATACAAGTAAGAGATGAAGTAGTTACCTCTTATGATGAAATAGATTCTGACTATATTATAGATTGTTCTGGGTTTAGTAAGAAGCATAGACACGGAGAATTATCCGAAGGCTATAGTGCTTTAGTAAATCCACTAAATTCTGTATTGTTAGCAAATATAAATGAACAAAGATTTC
>Ga0208919_1001489_pt1 | contig 13467 bp, 14 predicted proteins | sample 4_EtaG_FD_184076 | JGI IMG/M metagenome (GOLD analysis project Ga0208919, IMG submission 184076) | Marine viral communities from the Subarctic Pacific Ocean - 4_ETSP_OMZ_AT15127 metaG (SPAdes) (version 3) | ecosystem: Environmental > Aquatic > Marine > Oceanic | place: Pacific Ocean | collected...
ACATTCACAGTAACAGTAGTAAGCACTGGTTCCGGCAACAAATATTTTATTGATGGTGTTCAAACACCTACTTTAGAATTAGTTGAAGGCGCAACTTTTAAATTTGATCAATCAGATTCATCTAACAGTACACACCCATTAAGATTTGCAACAGCTGCAGACGCTTCAGGTGGAACTCAATATACAACTAACGTTACAACAAATGGAACTCCAGGATCAGCTGGAGCTTACACACAAATTGAAGTAGCATCTAGCGCACCAACTCTTTATTATTATTGCACAAACCACGGAGGTATGGGTGGTCAAGCAAATACTCCTGATACTAATTTTTGGGGAGCAGGAAATTGGAGTACAAATCTTTGGGGAATAAGTTCAGCATTTACAACTGGTTGGGGTGTTGACGCCTGGGGAACCGGTGGTTCATGGGGTGAAGTCACGGATGAAGTAGTTCAATTAACGGGTTTATCATTAACATCATCTGTTGGAGCTCCTGTATCTGGTGCAGAACAAGGATGGGGTAGAGCTGAATATGGTAATGAACCATGGGGAGAAAGTTTTAGTCCAGTTGTTCCACTAACAGGTTTAGGTTTAACATCAACTCTTGGTGATTTAGCATACGCAGCATCCACTGAAGGTTGGGGTAGATTAGAATGGGGTTTAAACGATTGGGATGGAGCAGGAGTTACAGAAAAATTAACAGGTTTTGAATTAACTTCTAGTTTAGGTTCACCTACAATTACAGCAGAAATTAATACTGGTTGGGGACAAGACGGTTGGGGTGTTGAAAACTGGGGAGAATCTGGACAAACAGTTGTACTAGTTTCTGGTGTTCAAGCAGATACAGCTAGCGGAGAAGACGTTAGTTGGGGTAAACAAACTTGGGGATCTGCAACAACTGGTTGGGGTGGAGAATATTATTTACAAGTAGCAGATGTAATGGGTTTAACCGGAGTATCTGCAACATCAACAGTTGGAAGTCCAACTGCAATATCAGACCTTACTTTAGTACCGGATGGTCAAAGTGCTTCATCAGCAATTGGTGCAGTAACTGTAAACTTTAATATAGATGTAGCTTTAACAGGAGTTTCAGCAACATCAGCATTTGGTGCATTAACACCAGCAGATGTAATGGGATTAACTGGTTTAGAAGCTGAAACAAGTTTAGGCACTGTTGCAACTTCGCAAAATCCTATTGTAAATTTAACAGGATTTGGAATGACTGCATCTACAGGAACAATAGATCCTGCAGATCAAGTTATGGGATTGACAGGTCTTTCAACAACTGCATCAACAGGAACAATAGATCCTGCAGATCAAGTTATGGGATTGACAGGAGTATCAGCAACTGCTAGTGTGTCTCCTATTGGAGTAGCGCCTATAGGATATCAACGAATAACTGCCACACAAGACGCTAATTATTCGCGTGTTACACAAGGAACTTAATAAAATATGTTATTGACATTAAGTATAAAACCAAATAAAAAAAGATATTAATTAGGAGAACAAAATTATGGCATCAACTTATACGGCTCTCGGTGTAGAACTAATGGCAACTGGTGAAAACGCCGGTACATGGGGAACAAAAACTAACACCAATTTAAATATAATCGAACAAATTTCAGGTGGGTATTCTGCACAATCAATAGCAGGTGGTGCACAAACTACAGCTCTTTCAGTTTCTGATGGATCAACTGGAGCAGTTATGGCTCACAGAATGATTGAGTTTACAGGTACTATTACTGGAAACCAAATCGTAACAATTCCTTTAGATGCACAAACTTTTTATTTTTTAAGAAATTCAACATCAGGTGCTTACACAGTACAATTTAAATATGCCTCTGGTTCTGGAGATACATTTACTTTTTCTGCGACAGATAAAGGTGATCAAGTAGTATTTGCTACTGGAAATGATGGAACTAACCCAGACATATATACTATGGCTTTTGGTGATGGTGATGTAACTCTTACTGGAACACAAACTTTAACAAACAAAACTTTAACTAGTCCTGCAATAGGAACAAAAATTTCAGATACAAATGGAAATGAATTAATTAATCTTACTGCAACAAGTTCAGCAGTTAATGAATTTACACTAGCTAACGCAGCAACAGGTAACGGTCCAATTTTATCAGCAACAGGAGAAACTAATGTTGATATAAATTTAAATCCTAAAGGAACAGGAACTCTTAAGTCAGGAACAGCTGCAGTTAAAATTGCAGGAAAAGAAACTATATGGGTTCCGGCAGCAGCGATGCTTTCACCTACTACAAACGGAGCTGATGGAGAACAAGTAGAAACTACAGCTACAAGACCAGATATGAACGTATATGATTTTGATGCTAGCACACAACAATACACACAATTTACAATAGCTATGCCTAAGTCATGGAATGAAGGTACTTTAACTTATCAAGTTTATTGGGCACCTAGTACAACTAACACAGGAAACTGTATATTTGGTTTACAGGGTGTAGCTTGTGCTGACGGCGATACTATTGATGTTGCATATGGAACAGCAGTAGAAGTTACAGATGCTGGTATTGGTACAGTTGAAGATCAACAAATTACAGCTGAAAGTGGTGCAATGACAGTTGCGGGATCTCCTGCAGCAGGTGAGCAATCTTACTTTCAACTATTTAGAAAAGCTGCAGACGGTGGTGATACTTTTACCGGTGAATCTAGAGTTCTTGGTGTTAAATTATTCTTTACTACTGACGCGGCTAACGACGCATAAGGAATTTAGATATGAAAAAAATAGACACACCTTTAACTGTCGAAGGTAAAGGACAGAAAAATACACAATCAAGAAAAGGCAAAATGTTTGGTTACCAAGTTTTAGGATTTGGTTCCGGTGGTGGTTCAACGCCAGGAATCGTTGCTAATGGTGGTACGATAACTTATGACGGAGACTATGCAATTAATTTATTTGCTGCTTCTGGAAATTTGGTAGTTGAAAAACTAGGAGATGGCGGAGACAACCAAGTTGAATATTTAGTTGCCGCAGGTGGCGGAAACGGATCACATGGAGGATCTTTAGGTGGCGGAGGTGCTGGTGGCTATAGAGCAAACGGTGCTTACAACATGACAATAGCAGTTCAAAGTTACCCTGTAGTTGTTGGTTCAGGAACAAACTCTCCTGGAGGTGCCGGAGCAACTTCTTCATTTAATAGTATTAATACATCAGGCGGCGGAGGTACTGGCCAAAACGGAGGATCCGGAGGAGGAGCAGGAGGCTCTGGAAATGCTGGAGGCTACTCACCACCTGAAGGAAATCCTGGAGGATCGACTATGGGAGGACCATTCAGCGGCGGCGGAGGCGGCGGCGGATCGGGCGGTTCTGGTCAAAACGGCGGAGGTTATGCTGCAGGCCCTGGAGGACCAGGAACTGTTAACGACATCACAGGTACTAACTATACTTATTCTGCAGGTGGAGTAGGTGAATCTTCTAACCCATCAGGTTGGGGTCCAATTGGTCCAAGTGTTCAAACAATTTACGGAAACGGAGCACCATCATCAAGAGGTGGTCCGTGTACATCAGCAGATGGAGTAGTGATAGTTAGATATCGATCGCTATCAACAGCATAATTATGAGTTTACATAAATTTTATAAAATAGAGAGCAATCAAGTAACCCACAATATTGTTGTAGATTCCGCAGACTGTTTTACAGATGGAGTATATGACGAAAATAAAGGTGCTGCATTTTCTGCTGACAAAGCAGGTGCAGGTACTTGGGTAGGTAGTCCTTCTGATGTAGCTGCTTACTCTGGAAAGGCCTGTATGAACGCCGAATTTAATAATAATAAATTTAAACACCCAGCTCCACATGCAAGTTTTGTGTGGAATGATTCTTCTGAAGAATGGGAAAATCCAGTAGCAAACCCTGAATCAAGTAATGACATGGTTCACTTTGATTATACAACAGGTGTTTGGGTTAAAGTAGAAATAGATAGTGGAGCAGGTAATATTCAAAATTATAATTGGGATGGTTCTGCGTGGGTTTTAGACGCTGATTCAATAACTTCTTACGACCCTGATAATCAACCACCAAATCCTTACGCCTAGACATTCTTTTTAAAACCTGATATAAATTCTGCATGAAAGCAGAAGTAAAAGGTTTATTTCCTACCCCATTGTATAAGTCTATTTTAGACAGAGATTTAACTTCTAAAGAATTAAAATTTTTAAATTCATTGACTTTATTAAATAATGAATTCAATCTATCCTCAGATAATAGTAATATTTTAAATGCTGCTCCTCTTAAAAAATTAAAACAAGAACTTCAAAAAAGAATAGATGATTATTTTAATCAAATTGTTTCTCCAGCAGATCCCATAACACCGTACATTACAGAATCTTGGTTTAATATAACTAAACCTAACCATAAACACCACAACCACAAACACCCTAATTCAATTATTTCTGGAGTATTTTATTTAAATGCTGCTACAATATTTTTTCACAAACGTATTAATGAAACTATTGAAATAGATAAAAAACAGTTTAATCATTTTAACACAGATACTTTTTTTGAGAATGTTGATACAAATCAAATTATTTTATTTCCTTCTGAATTAGAACACTCTGTAAAAACTTACACAGGATTAGAAGATAGAAAATCTATTGCTTTCAATGTGTTTATTAAAGGAACATTGGGAACTAATTCTAGATTAAAAAGGTTAAGCTTATGAAAACAATTTATATTTTAGGATACAACATAAACGCTGTAATTACTGCTATTATTTTAAGAGATTTTTTTGGATATAATGCAGATGTAAGAATAATAGATCTTAATAGAAAACAACCAAAAATGCCTGCTGTTTTAGAAAGTCGATTAATAAAATTAATTTTAGATTTAAACGAGATATCTATAAATGATTTTATTAAAGAAACTAACGCAGTCCCTATCGTAGGTTCTATTTATAAAAACTTTTTAAAAAAAGGTAGTCTTAATTTTAAAACAAACGATTCAGCTAACGAAGATATTTTAATTTATAAAAAAACGTTACATCCAAAAATGAATGCAGAAGAAGAAATAGAATATACTTCTAAATTAGCTAGTCATATTAAAAACAATTTAATAGATAAAGATATAAACGATAACTATTCTTTTGTTTTTGATGCAGCAAAAGCCACTCATTTTTTATTTAATAAAGTATATAAAGAAAAATTACAGGGGAGAATGATTTGTTGTGATATTAAAAATGTAGTGTTTCAAGAAAACGGTTATATAGATTTTTTAGAAACATCTGTAACAGATGGTATGCCTTTAAAAGCAGGTCTTTATATTGATTGTTCCGATGATGTTTTTAAATACAAAACAAAAACACCTACCTATAACAATGCATATATCACTGCATCATTTCCTTACAAAAATAAAAAAAATCAAATAACAAATTCTAAATGTTACATAGCTAAAGATGTAGGATATATTTTTGAAAGATGTTTATGGAATAGAATTGAAGTAACTTATTTTTTTAATAAAAATCTTATAACGTCTAACAATGCTAAATTTATAATTGGAGATCATATATTAAAAAGTCATAGAATATATTTCAAAAAATTTAAGATTGAAGATATAGTTGAAACAACTACAGATAATTATTACAATAAAGATGTGATAAATTTTACCTTTCACAATAATTACATAGAACCTTTATTAGATACTTCTTTAGATATTTTAATTAAAAAAGTTTTTAAACTAGTGGATTTACTAAAAGACACAATTATTTTTTCTCAAGTATATAAAAATCATTTTAATCAAGAATGTAAAAAAATTGATGAAGAAGCAAGAAACAGGTATTTAGTTTTTCTTTCTAAAACTGAAAACAATTACAACCCCTACTGGAATAAGATTTTTGAAGCGGATTTTGCTACAGTCTTAGATTTAAAAAATGGTGTAAAAGATATAATAAAACATAAAACTTTTGACCGTGAATATTATGAAAAGCTGTGGGAAAAAGAATTGATATTTTTAGATAACTATAATAATATGACAGATGAACTAGAAAGAACAATAACTTTTATGGAGAGAATAAACAAATGAAAGAAATATTAATGGCTATGCCTTATTGGCGTTACGCTTTAAATAATTTTAAAACTAAAAAAAAGAAAATTAAAAGTTTAGTAAAACAATTTCCTTTAGAAAAGAAAGGAATACAAAATTTTTACAGTAATACTTTTTTATTTTCTTGCGTGCCTTATAAACATTTAGATTTTAAAAAACAAATAGCAGCACTTATTTCTGATGAACTAGAAAATTTTACCAAAGAAATTAAAAAAAGTGTAGAAGTAACTAAAACGTGGGCTGTTAATTATAAAAAAGGTAATGATCAAATAATGCATAATCATGGCCATAAAGGATTTACAGGTGTTCTTTTTATTGATTTTGATGCTAGCAAACACTCTCCAGTAATATTTAAAAAGCCATGGCCTAACTTAATATCTGGAAATTTAGAATTTACAGCGCCATCCCCTAATTTGAAAGAAGGAGATCTTATAATTTTTCCTGCATGTGTAGAGCACTTTGCACCCGTTAATCAAAGTGACAAAGACAGAATGGTGATTGGATTTGATTTAGCCATTAATGAAGAAGAATAAAAAAGATAACATAGTAGGTTCTTCGTGGATGTTTGACTTTGACCACGTTGCTCACGTTGTACATGTACAAGAAGCATTTACTCCAGAAGAATGTGAAAGAATAATATCTTATGGTAACACTTTTAAAAATAAAAAAGGAGTAGTAGTGAGCCCTAATCAAGAAGTTAGAAAAAGTAATATAGTTTGGTTGGGACTGTGTGAAGAGTCTAAATGGTTTTATGAAAGACTAGCTAGAATTGTAACAGATCTTAATAATCAATATTTTAAATTTGATTTAAATGGAATTATTGAAGCAGTTCAATTTACACATTACAAACATCCCGATGGAAAATATAAAGCACATTTAGATAAAATCTATAATGGCACTGTTAGAAAATTATCGGCGGTTGTGCAATTAACTAATCCAAATAAATATTTAGGGGGAGAGTTGTGGCTACATCAAGGACCAAAACCTATGATAGTAGAAAAACATCAGGGGCAATTAACTTTGTTTCCTAGTTATACTCTTCATGAAGTAACATCAGTTACAAAAGGAGAAAGGCACTCATTAGTCTGTTGGGTTAATGGTAAACCTTTTAAATAATGAAATTTAATAAATTAGGATATGATGTTAAAAGAAAAGTAATTGATCCACAAATAGCTAAATTGTGTTTAGAGTATTTACTTTTAAAAAGAACAGCAGCATCACATTTATATAACGAACGCTATCTTTTACCTGAAACAACTTTTTATGGAACATGGAAAGATGGACAGGTTCCAGGAGCATGGTCTAATTACGGCGACATCCTTATGGAAGTATTATTAGAAAGAGTTAAACCTAAAATGGAAAAATGGACAGGTTTAAAGTTATTAGAAACATACGCTTACACTAGGCTTTACAATAAAGGTGATGTCCTACATCGACATAAAGATAGACCTGAGTGTGAAATATCTACTACTCTTAATTTAGGAGGAGATCCATGGCCTATTTTTATTGAACCTAATAAAAAAATAGGAGGATTTGTAGAAGGTGAAAAAGGTATGTATTACGAAACTCAAAACACTAAGGGACGTAAAGTCCTACTTAAACCAGGAGACATGTTATTATATAAAGGAGCAGACCTGGAACATTGGCGAGAAGAATTTAAAGGAGATATGTGTTCACAAGTTTTTTTACACTACATAGAAGATACACAAGATAACAGAAAGATGTATTTAGATAAACGGCCATCTAAAGGTTTACCTAAATATTTTCCAGAAAAACTATGGTTAAGATAATAAAAAATTTTTTAGATCAAAACGACTTTATTAATCTACAACAATTTCTTTTAGGGAATTGCAATTGGTTTTATAAACGTCATATGACTTTTAATGATGCCCCTTTTTTTAACCATTGCTTTTATAATTTACATAAAGTTCAGTCTGATAAGTATGATTTAGTTCTTCCTTTAATAAAAAAATTAGATATGAAAGCTATAATACAAATACGAGCTAATATTATTTTAGCAAAAGAAAAAGCCTACAAATCAGATTTGCATACAGATGTTAATAATTTAGATTCGACTACGGCTATATATTACTTAACAACTTGTAACGGTTATACTTTAATAGGTAATAAAAAAATAAAATCTATAGAAAATCAAATAGTTATATTTGATTCAAACATTCAACATCAAATGGTAAGTCAAACAGATACACCAGAAAGACTAGTAATAAATTTAAATTATTTTTAATATGAAATGGCCAACTTTAATAATAGATAATTTTTTTAACGACTTTGAGTCAGTTGTAAAACTATCTAATAAACTTAAATACTATCCTACAGATGGAACATGGCCAGGACTTAGGTCAGATTATTTATCTAGTGTTAATTATCCTTTTTTTGAAATGACTTCATATAAAATATTACAAGCTCTATATCCAATGAATTATCAAGATCTAATGTGGACTGCTAGAATGCAGTTTCAAAAAATAAAACAAGAAGGTCTAGGTATTATACATCAAGATGACGATGAATTTACGGCTATTGTTTATATTTCAGGAAACAAGGACCAAGGAACCAGCCTGTATAAGCCAAAAACTTTTCCTTATGACAGAGATTCATATGTGCAGAAAAAATTTAAAACATACAAAGACACTAAAAAAATAAATAAAGAATTTCATAAACTAGTTGATAAGCATAATTCACAATTTGAATTAACTACTAAAGTAAATTTTGAACCTAACAAATTATTTTTATTTGATGCTAATCATCAGCACGCTGCTGATAGTTTTGATAATCAAGAGAGGTGTATCTTAATTACTTTTTTTGAAGAAATAAGAATGAGAAATGGTCATAATTTTAAAACTGCAGGGAGAGAGTGTAAGAAATGGGGATAAAACAATACAAACTTTTTCCAACGCCAGTCTTAGAGTACGACAACTTTATTGACAACAAAGAGTGTAAAGAATTAAAAGAAATTATTTTAAGCAATCAACATTTATTAAAAGATATTTCTTTAATAGAAAAAGGACAATCAACTCATAACTTAGATTGTTTTTTAACATTTATTAAAAAAAAACATTTAAAAGATCGCATCGTAGATCTTTGTAAACAATACGCTAAAGATTGTGGATATATTCTTAGAGGAGAAATGTCTAACTCTTGGTTTAATGTAGAAAAAAAAGATAGTAATTTAAAAAAACACGCACACGCTTTATCTACTTTGTCAGTAGTTATTTATATAAAGGTAGATAAAAATAGTTCTAATTTAATTTTTTATAATCCACACAGTTATGTTTTAAGAAACACAATGAGTTTGAGAAACACTGAATACACTTACGATTATATTGAGTTTAAACCAGAGAACGGAAAGCTGTTGTTATTTCCAAGTTGGTTAGTACATGGAGCCGAACATAACAATACTAACAATAGAATTGTTCTAGGATGTAATGTGTTATGATTATTAATAAACATATTGAAAGAAAAATACTAACCGATTATTTTTTTATAGAAGGTAAGATACCTATTGATAGTAATTATTTTATAACAAATATAGAAGAAGCTGTTAGAAAAGATAATAACGAAAACTATAAGACTCATGTAAAAGGTCAAATGACTTCATGGTCACATTTTAAAGAAGACAAAAAATTTAATGAGATACTGCAAAAACTTATAAACGAAGTAGATAAAAATGTAAGTTTACCCAAGTATAAATTAATTGATGCTTGGGGTTATTGTTTAAAGAAAAATGAAAAAACTAATTTTCATCTACATGATTCACTTTGGTCCGGAGCTATTTATTTAACTAAACATTCTCAGAAGTTAGAGTTTCCACAAATTAATCAAAGTGTAAAACCTGAAAAAGGTAAATTTGTTTTGTTTTCGTCATTTTTAGAACATGGATGTAAGGCTAGTAAATCTAAAAATATTAAATATGGAATTAGTTTTAATATGAAAACACTTTCAGTCAGCGAGGATGTATGAATTATTTAGGTATTAACGTTTCTCATGAAGCATCTGTTGCTTATTTTAAAAACAAACAACTCGTTAATGTCTGGTACGAAGACAGATATAACTATAAAAAACATTGGGAGCCAACTGTAAAGGATTCTTTTTATTTTTCTATATTAAAAAATATACATTTTAAACCTGACTTTGTATGTTACGGATCTTATGATAAACGAAATAGTGAATGGTATGGAAAAGATAATGACGAAAGTGTTATAGCCGAAATACAAGAACAGTTAGGTAATCCATCTTATTATTTTACAGGTAGTGAACATCACGTTTATCATGTTTTGTGTGGTAAATATTTTTCTCCTTTCAATGAAGCGATGGCTATTGTTATAGATGCCGGAGGTGCTCAAACACACAAACCTGGTTATCAAGAAATGCAAAGTATTTATTATGTAAATAATAACTTTGTTAAAAAACTATGGTGCCATTATTCCTGTAGAAGTTTTTTAGAATTAGACGGTACATGGAAACATGGTTACGCTCCTGTGGTAGTAAAAAATATAAATGGAACTGAATGTGAATTTAGCGCGTTAAGTGTAGGAGCTAATGAGTTTAATCGTGTAGGTTTTCAACTAGGTTTTAGAGGTGGTAAAGATGCAGGAAAAGTTATGGGATTAGCTGCTTACGCTGATAGTAAAAATAAATATGATTTAGATTACAGTAAAGTTACACGAGCCAAAGAACTACAAGAAGAAACTTTTGACCAAACTTGTAAGCTGATAGAAAAAGCACATAAGTATAGAAACTTAAATAATTTTATATTAAGCGGTGGTTACTTTTTGAACTGTACTAACAATTTTAAATATGTAAAAAAATACCCTCATCTAAATTTCTTTGTAGATCCAATAGCTTGGGATGGTGGAATATCAATAGGAGCTCATTTATATTATCATGAATATAATAAAAAATGTTAATAAAGCTGTAGATTTAATTTTACAGCAAAAACCCTTAGTAATATTTCAGGGTTCAAGTGAATGGGGACCACGAGCTTTAGGCAATAGATCTATTTTATTTGATCCAAGAAACAAAAATGCAAAGGATATTGTTAACAAATTTAAACAGAGAGAATGGTGGAGACCTCTAGCTGCTTCTGTTCTTTTAGAACATGCTCACGATTGGTTTGATCTAGCTACTTTAAAAGAGTCTCCTTATATGACTTTTGCTGTAGGAGCAAAAAAGAAAGCAATTAAACACACTCCTTCAATAGTTCACGTAGATAATAGCTGTAGAATACAGACCGTTACTTTAGATCAAAATAAAAATTATTATAATTTAATTAATGTTTTTTACAAAAAAACAAATGTTCCTTTACTATTAAATACTTCTTTTAATTTGGCTGGATATCCAATAGCTGAGTCTATTGAAGACATTACCAATCTAGACATACCTTTTAAAGACGTTTACATACCTCAATAAAGCTTATATAATCAGATGTTATGCTACAAAAATTAGGCTTTTTACCAGGATTTAATAAACAAGTTACATCAACAGGCGCTGAATCACAATGGACAGGCGGAGAGAATGTACGTTTTAGATATGGTACACCTGAAAAAATAGGTGGTTGGTCTCAGTTAGGTGAAAGTAAATTAACTGGCGCTGCAAGAGGATTGCATCACATGGTTAATAAAACAGGTATTAAATATTCTCTTATTGGTACAAATAGAATTTTATACGTTTATACAGGGGGAGTATACTATGATATACATCCTTTAACTAATCCGTCAGGAACAGCTATTACAAATGCATTTAGCACGTCTAATGGGTCACCTATTGTAACTATTTCTTTTGGTGCAGCACATAATTTTCAACCTGGTGATATTATTTTATTTGGTGATACAACTACTTTTAGTGCTATTACAGGTTCAAACTTTGGTGCCACAGATTTTTGTGATAAAAAATTTATGGTAACATCAACACCAACAGGAACCAGTATTACTATTACAATGCCTGGAAACGAAGGAGGAGCGGGAGCAACTAATTCTGGAAGCATAACTTATTTTCAATACTATCATGTAGGACCACCTGACCAAGTTGGAGTTTTTGGTTATGGTATATCTCAATGGGGTGGTTCAGTTACTAACCCACAAACCACTACATTAAACGGTGGATTAAATGATGATGCGTTTGGAACAGGTGGATCAGGAACTACAATTAATGTAGCCAGCACCACTGGTTTTCCAACGTCAGGTACAAATTTTATACAAGTAGGAACTGAAGAAATATCTTATACAGGCGTTACTGCTACAAGTTTTACTGGAATTGTTAGAGCTGTTCGAGGAACAACCAGGGCTGCTCACAGCACAGGTGCAACTGTTACTAATTACAGTGGTTTTTCTGGATGGGGTTCAGCAGCTTCTACTACCGATAAAGTTGCAGAACCTGGTATGTGGTCATTAGATAATTTAGGAAGCACAGCTATTGCATTAATATTTAACGGCGAATGTTTTGAATGGAACGCAGATTTAACAAATGCCGTAACAACAAGAGCTACGATTATTACAGGTGCACCTACCGCATCTAGAGATATGTTGGTGTCTACACCTGATCGTCACTTAGTATTTTTTGGAACAGAAACAACTATTGGTAATAAAGCAACACAAGATGATATGTTTATTAGATTTTCTTCTCAAGAAAATATTAATGACTATACACCCACAGCTGAAAATAGTGCTGGTACACAAAGACTGGCCGCCGGATCACGGATCATGGGTGCTAAACTTGGTAGAAATGCATTATATGTCTGGACAGATACAGCTTTATTTACCATGCGTTTTGTTGGAACTCCTTTTACATTTGCTTTTGAACAAGTTGGTACTAACTGTGGATTAATAGGTAAGAATGCAGCTGTTGAAGTTGATGGTGCTGCGTACTGGATGTCTGATAATGGTTTCTTTAGATACACTGGTAAACTAGAATCTATGGATTGTTTGGTTGAAGATTATGTTTATGACAATTTAAATACAACATCTAATCAAATGGTTTATGCAGGTATAAATAACTTGTTTGGTGAAGTAACATGGTTTTATCCAGAAGCTAACTCTAATGTAAACACACAATCAGTTACATATAGTTATTTAGATTCAACATCTAAACGTCCTATATGGTTTGTAAATGCAAGTCCTTTGTTTATTAGAACTTCATGGGTTGATTCTGCTGTATTTGGTTTACCACATGCAACGCAATACGATGCAGACACAGATACTTCATTTGATGTAACAGGAAACACAGAAGGTGTTTCGTATTACTATGAACATGAAACAGGTGTTAATCAAGTAAGACTAGGAGTAACTACAGCAATTCCTGCTAATATTACTTCTGGAGATTATGATATTACACAAAAAGTTGTTAGAGGAGCTGCAACTAATTTAGGAGATCTTAGAGGTGATGGTG
>Ga0208919_1001491_pt1 | contig 13450 bp, 28 predicted proteins | sample 4_EtaG_FD_184076 | JGI IMG/M metagenome (GOLD analysis project Ga0208919, IMG submission 184076) | Marine viral communities from the Subarctic Pacific Ocean - 4_ETSP_OMZ_AT15127 metaG (SPAdes) (version 3) | ecosystem: Environmental > Aquatic > Marine > Oceanic | place: Pacific Ocean | collected...
ATTTAATTCTTTGAAGTAAGTATTAAATTTTACATCATAACCTGTGCTTCTATTTAAAGCGTTTATATTAATTTCAGCATCTTGAAAGACTAAACTATTTATTTTATTTACATTTGAGTCTTTTAAAAGATTTTTAAACTCTGCTTTATCTGTAATTTGCACAGACACTGGATGACCTATGTGATCACCAGCAGATGCAGATAAAGTTTTTGTAGGTAGATAAACATCTTCAGCTATTGCAGTTTCTCTTACATTTTTTACAACTACTTTATTAAACTTATATAATTCTTTATCTAATTTTTGTTCCGCCTTTATTCTAGCAGCTACAGTTTCTTTTGGTGTTTTCCCTAATTGTGTTGTCTTAGGTGTTTCTTTAAAAAATTTTATTACGTCTTTTAATTTATATTGTTTACCCGAACCACCGACAGGATTTGGTCTACTGTTTACTCCAGCTTTTTTTAATTCACCTGTAAAGTATTCACCAGCTTTTGGGTTTCCTTTTGCTGTAGTAATACCAAAAAGATTAAATAAATCTCTTGTGTTATAAAATTTATTAACGTTAGCTCCTTTAGTTACCTTTTTTAGAAAATCAGGTTCTTTAACTAATTTTGTTCTAAACTCAGAAAAAGTTAATCCTTCTTTAAGTCCTTTAATTTTTGTTCTTTGCTGTACGCTTAACTCTCCTTCTATTCCTAACTTGTTTCTCATCTTTCGAATTATTTGTGGTCCTGATGATACATCAGCATTTGGAAAAAGAGATTTTTGAGCAGCACTTGTATTACCACTAAAAAATTTATCTCTATACTCCATAAATTTTTTAAAAAATTTTTCTGTATCGTCAATGTTTTTTAAAACATTTTGGGTAGATGGTGCAGTAGCTGCAACTTTTAAATATTTTGGGTTTACAAATTTAAGTAATGATTTTTTTGCTGCTACTTTTGTTCCATCAGAAAACTCTTCTCTCTCAATAAAATCTACAGACTCATCCATCAAAAAAGGACGAGCTTTGTTCATCGTATCTTCTTGTCTTTGTATTCTAACGTCTTCTTGAATATCTAAAAGTTCTTGTGGTTTTGATTCTGGTAAAACAAATTCTACATCTACTTCGTCTAAACCAAAATTAACTTTAGGAATCTCTGGCTCTTTTAATTTTTGTATGAGTGCTCTGTTTTTAAGAAGTTCTGAGGCCATGTTATAACCCCATTAAATAGTCTACACCTTTACCAGGTCTACCACCTTCAGCTAAATCTTCTGGGTCGTCAAGATTTTTTATTTCTTCTATCTCAACTGCTTCGTCGTCTAGAGATTCTCTGACAACAGGTTTTTTTACTTTAAAATTATTTTCAGCAGATAAGAATTCCTCTGCTGCTTCACGTTCATTTTTTGCTGTATCGATAATACCATCTAGTGTGCCCAACACTTCATTATCTCTCTCGTAATAATTTTCAAAAACTTTTAACGGATCCATGTTTTGATCACCACCACGTTTTAAATCATCGTAGTTTTTTAAACTGTTTCTAACATTCTCTGGTAAATCAATTCGTGTATCATTTAATAAGATCTGTCTTATAACAGCTCTTCGTTTTCCTTCTACACCAGCACTGTAATTTCTTGCGCCTATGTCTGCAATTTCATCTTCACTTAGTGTTGTTGTCTTTGGTGGTTTGTAATTTTCATCTAATAAAGATTTTACACCTTGCTGATCCATTTTATATTGAGCCGAGTCTTTGATAGCTTTGTCTGCTAGACTTCCTGCTTCAACACCTTCAGGTAAACCAAGTTCTGATTTTAATTTCATAATTCCTGTGTCATCAACTTTCTTTTGTGTTGTAATGTCTATGATCTCTGCTTCAGGTTTTTCTGTTTTTCCTTTTTTAGCGTTTAAAGCTCTTCTTAAATTCATCTCAAAGTTTTTCATTTCTGACATATTTTTATTAGACAGAGCATATGGACCATACTCCGATAGTTTCTTTTCTATAAATTTTAAAACTTCAGGATTATCAAAAGCCGAATCTGAATATAATTTAAAAGGACTGTTCTTATCTAGTTTAATAGGTTTACTAATATTAGTTTTTGTACCTATAACTTTGTTAAGGTAACTTTTGCCAAACATTTCTTGTAGTAATTCTAATAACTTCATCAGTAATAATTCCTTTTCCTTTGAGGTTTTGCCTCATCTTTTTCATCATCAGGATGTAAAATAAAGCCACCCTGTCTAAAACGCATGATAGCTTGGGTTGTCGAGTCAACCAAATCGTCATGATCACCAAATGGAAATGCTGCACACTCCTCGATGACTTCCTCAGCAAATTCCTGGTTCGGAGCATATATCATACCAGATTCGAACAAAGGTGCAACAGAATTTACTCGTGTATGCTTATCGTTTCCTTTCGACGGCGTAAAATTGACAACAGGTATACCCATCTTTCTTAACTCATCTGTTAAAGGTTGACCTGATGCTTTAGCTTCAACAATAACTGTATCAGGATCCCAATACTTATATTGCTCCATAGCAACTTGTTTTAATTCTGGAAAATCGTATCTGCCTTTCTTTGCATCTAATAATATTAAACTTGCAGGACTATCGTCGTTTAAATAAAAAACACCCCACGTTGTGATTGCAGAATAATCGGCAGTTTGTTTTTTACCAAACGCTGTATCGTAAGATTGTATGACGTGCTTTAATGCAGGTATCCAGTCTTCTTCCCACGGTTGCCACCACTCTCGTTTAATAATAGCTCCTTCTTCTGATGTTGGGTTCTGCATATACTGAGCATTCCATTTTTGTATACCTGTAGATGCTTTCACAGCTTCTAGTTCTTCTAACTTCCAATACTCTGGCCATAGTGGTTGACCTGATGGCATGATGGCAGGAAACTCTACGATCTCCCACTGATCAGCTTTAGCCTCTCGCTGCGCGCCTAACAGACACCCAGTTAGATCTTTTGTATTCCATCTTGTCATAACTAGAATAATAGATCCTCCTGGCTGGAGACGTTGACGAGGACCTGACGTATACCATTCAAAAGTTCTCTCCATAGCATCTCTGTTCATTGCATCTTGTTCTGTGTGTGGATCATCGATGATAAGTAAATCTGCGCCACGACCTGTGATCGCGGAGCCAACGCCAGCTGCATAGTATTCACCACCTTGTTGTGTTTCCCATTTACCTGCAGCTTGTGAGTCTTCTCTAAGTCTAGTTTTGAAAACGGTTTGATACTCCTGACTATCTAAAAGTTGTTTTGCTTTACGTCCGAATCTAACAGATAGTTCTGTGGTGTTAGTGGATTGAATAATTTTAAGCTTCGGGTTTCTACCCACCATCCAAGCGGGCAGCAAGTAGCTAGCGAACTCGGACTTTGTATGTCTAGGTGGCATATTTATAATCAGCCTTTTAATTTTGCCTTCAGCTATTTGATTAAATTTTTCAGCAACAATCTTGTGATGTGATCCTTCAACAAAGTCTGGCCACACATGTTTAACAAACTTCATGAAATCATCTCTTATGCCAGCCTCTTTCTTTTTTTCAGCGTGCTGAAGATAAGTTTTCATAAACTCTTTTCTTACATCGGGAGGTAATCTCTTTATCTTTTCTAAATCTATTTTCATTTCAAAAAAATTTTCTGCAAAATTTTTTAGGATTAATTTTGAAACCTAGCAAGTATTTTCTGCCTATGATTATACATAACTCGGCATAAAGGGTATGTCACTGGGACCCCTACAACTTGTACGTTAATTCTATTATTATATTTATTAGAAATTTGCAATGGCTTTGGTACCTCTACGAGGGGCGCCCGAAGGGCGCCTCTCGAATCTGGTTAATCTAATAATACCATATATGCTTTGGCATTGTTCTTACGAAACCAATGTAATAGCTCTCGCATTGTTTGCCAATGCTTACTACCACCTGTGCCTAGTTCTTTATCTTCAAGAGTAGCGATTGCTTCATGATAAAATATCTTGTCATGTTTGTCCGCTTCCTCTTTTGTTAGTTCAATAGACTCACCTGTGAATCTATTACGTCTTGTATAATCGTTATTGTCTGTCTGTGTTTCCATAGTCCTACTATATCCTATAGTTAAAACCCTGTCAATACTTGATATATCAACGCCCCTAGTCCAACAGCCAAAATAATAGAGAGCCCGGCAGGGCTCTCTACAAATATAAGATTAAATAATTCAATCATAATGTTTTCCAACTTATTAAGACAAGTAAAATTATTGTTATCATAAAGGTAATTTCAATCATGATACCTTTCGTTTGTAAGTTATCATGGGGTCAATACAAGTTGTATATCTCTCTAATACTGTGTCCCAAAAACACATATACTTCTTGCCGTTGCTTTCCCATACTCTGCAACCATCTTTACTCATGTTGCCAATTCTAAATATAACCTTGTTATATTTCTTCGCATACCAAGAAACAGCAAAGTCAGTGCTTTGAAATATCTTGCCTGCTTGTATTGTATCTCTATTCATTTTCTGCCTTTCTCTTTTGCTCTAGTTCCCACAACTTAACTTCATAGTGTCTTTCCATACATATGGAAACAACCCAACCTACAAAGCCAACTGCCATTAAAGTCAGTCCTATATATAGTAAAGTATTGTACATTTTATGCCTTTCGTTATAGGGGATATTATATAGGAATATCCCCTACAAGTCAATAGTTAATTTGAGGTTATTTGTTTTATGTTTGAAGTATCTACAACCCAAGCAAGTCCAATCTTTTTAGTACAATGGTCTAACGATTTAATTAATTCGTCAGGCGTTCCACTTTCAAAGACAGTATCAACGGCTTTTTGTTTAACAGCTTCAAGCTGTGCCAGTTTCTCGCCTTCAGGTCTTTTCCTGATTTCAATATCAACAAGTTCTTTAGCCCAGTCTCGCATTTGTTCTTCACACTCTTTGAGAGTTAGCTTCTCGTCCCTGTCGAAATTATATGAGTTGATTGACTTCTTTTCGTCTTTTGCTTTCTTAACAAAGAAGGTTCTAGCGTCTTGTCTCGCCCTATCAAGATTTTCTTCAGCTTTCCTGAAAGCTTCGAGCACCTTATCTGCACCCATTTTCTTTGCTAACTTACCGACTATACGCTTTGTTGCTTCAGTTCGGTATTGTTTAATTAACAACTCTTGCTCTTTAATGAGAGGGTCAAATCTTCTATCAACCTTCTTCTCAAAGTGTTCGAGTTGGTATTTTGTCATTTTAGGCATATTTATTTCCTTTCGTTGTTTTTTATGCTTGACATATTAATATCCTATATTATATTATCTGTCAAGAGGTGAGAGTAAGGTAGCCCTTTTAAGGGTGTTTCTCTCACTTCTCTTGAGCCCTGGTCTCTATTACTGCTTCGGTCCCGTACGGACTTACCAAGTGGGAAGAGGGACCTGGGGTCAAGTGACGCTACAGCTAGGTCATGACAAAATGGGATAAGCACGCAAGCTACCATATGCGAGTGTACAACTAATCACTTGGCCAAACTTGGGAGAAAACTATGAATAAAAAAGAAATTATAGAAGAGATAAAAGCAATACTAAAAGACTATCACTATACTAGTGATACCGAGCATATGTCTAATGATGTTGTTATCGCTTTGGAAAATTTGGTTAAAGAAACTTGAGCCCTGATCACTTACGCCCCAGTAGCTACGGGCTGGAGAAATCCTAGAGAGTGAGTGATCTGGGGTCAAGTAGCAATGACTTTGCCCATTGTCGTTTATGGGATGTAAGGAGCAGAAACGATTGTTACGTGGCCAGCAACAAGTGACCTGGCGCAGGCAAGCCACAAGCTTCAAGCGCCAAGCCACAAGCTTGACAAATAGAATTAAAGGACTATATAGGAGATATGAAAGTTATAGACGCATTAAAAATTACGGGCTCATTATCGAAGCCCAGCAAAATGCCAGGATGGGCCTACGGCCTTCCAGCTAAAGAATGCAAAACAGGTTCTAAGCTGGTGAAGATTCCAGGCTCTGTTTGTCATGGCTGTTACGCTTTGAAGGGCTGCTATGTTTTCAAAGTTGTCCAGGACGCGCAATACAAGCGACTGGCTGCTATACGTAACCCACTGTGGACTGGAGCAATGGCAACAATAATAAATTCAAAAAAATCAAAATACTTCAGATGGCACGATTCCGGAGACGTACAGGACGAAGAACACCTATTAAAAATATTCGCTGTCTGTAAACTTACGCCTTCCGTTAAGCACTGGTTGCCAACTCGAGAAGCATGGGTCAAGGCATTTCTTTCGTTAAGACCTGCTAACTTAGTTATTAGGTTCAGTTCACCAATGGTGGACCAGCCGGCCCCTGCTTCTTGGTCCAATACTTCAACTGTAGTATCTAAGAAGGGTCAATGGTATAAAGGAAATAATATCTGTCCAGCCCCACAACAAGACAACGAATGCAGAGATTGTCGAGCATGTTGGGATCCAGCTGTAAAGAATGTTGCATATGGCCAGCACTAAGAAGCGCGCTACTGATTTAAATTTTTCCGTAGATGTATCTGCCCTCCATAACCAGAACACGCAGCACTTTGTAGAAAGTGCCAAGCCCCAAGCTACAAGCGGCAAGCACCAAGCTCTGAAAGCTTCAAGCAGCAAGCTTCAAGCGACGAGCGGCAAGCTTCAAGCTGCAAGCCACAAGCGACAAGCTTCCGAATAACTTTTCCCTCGTAAAGTTTCCAGTCTCTAGTAGCGAGAGACTTTACCAAGATAAATGTGTTCTTGGGATGTTGCACATGAAACGCAATTTGATGTGGTGAGAAGCGTATTTTATTACCCTTCGTTACTTTCAACTCAACTGTAAAAAAGTGTTGGTGTTTATTGTATCCAAGCAAGTCAGGGACGCCTGGAAGTGCCAAATTTTCTAGTCTTGTCCAAGTTATTTCTGGTGTATTTTTCTTAACTTCTAACCAAAATTTTCTTTCAGGTTTCAACGTAACTACACCTTTTTAACTACTTGTCCAAGTTTCCATCTTTCTTTCTCTATTGTGATTGCGATACGGTGTGTTTCTCTTACACCAAGTAATTTATTTTCCAAAAGTTGCATACCTGTAACATCGTAAAACTCTCCGTTTGGCAAAACAACTTGAACCCTTGCTTCTTGTGCTACGGGTGCTTTCATTAATTTATCTAATACCTGTCTTAATAACTTTCCTTGCATAATTTTGTAGGGCAGATTCAGTCTCCCTAGCCTGCCCTTAACTCCATTGTCTGTACAGTTTTTTCTTTGTCGACACTTGTCTTTTACGTCATATTACCTTATATGTCAATGTATGGGTTTACCAAAGAAATTAACAGAAATGCAAATTAAGTTTGCTCAATTGATTGTAACCAACGAAGGTAGAAAGACACCAACTGAGTGTGCTATTGAAGCTGGGTACAATAAAGATAGAGCTACCATCACTGCATCAGAATTACAATCGCCAAGAAAATATCCATTGGTTGTTAAATACATTGGTGAGATCAGAGATGAGTACAACAAGAAGTACGAAGTAGATTACAGTAGACACATAGCTGAACTAGGTAAGATTAGACAACAGGCTTTAACAAAAGGTGCATGGTCAGCAGCAGTAAATGCAGAAGTTGCAAGAGGTAAGGCAGCAGGATTATATATAGAACAAAAAATTATTCGGACAGGTAAGCTCGAAGATCTAACGTCTGAAGAGCTAGAGAATCGAATGAAGACAATAATTGATGAGTACTCTCCGATTCTTGAGGGTGTTGATGAAAAAGAACTAAAAGAACGAGTGCTATCAAAACCAAAATCTCAGAAAGACTCATAGTTTTATTTTTTCCATAGATATTATACAGCCCATAGGAAATATATTTGTATCACTAAACACTTCATCGTCTTGGTCGTAAGAACTAAATGTAGTCAAATACTTTTTAGTTTTCTTATACACATACGCTTGTGTAATCATTTTACAGATAGGTAACTTATCCATCTCATCTTTATTTTTATGCCCTGCATCGCCGGTGATATCGAGCCAACGAATTGTGTGGAAGTAATACTTCTTTTTGTTGATAACAGCGTGTTTGTATCTCTTTTTCCTTTTCATACCTCGTTTTACCACATTCTACATTTATAGATATAAATTTCTCATTTATAGAAGCGCTACATCAAAATGAAAAAAAAAAATGTAGAAATGTAGAAAAACATACTATTAGTCAATAATACCAACGGTTCCCGCTTCTACATTTCGTTCTACATTTCTACAAATTTCTTCTAAAATCTTAAATAATCCTTATTTGACGTAGATTTTTTTCTACATTTTTGTGCGCCAGAAGTGTACAATTTAACCATATTAGCTGCCTCTTTGATCTTATTATACCAGTCCCTCGCCGCTCGCTCCCGGTCTGCACCTGCTAATTTGTAGAAACGGGCAGCCAGAAGATCAGCTTCTCTACATTTTTTTCTTATAATATTCACTTAATCTCCAGAGCCATTTCCATTTGTATTGCCTAAATCTTGCCCCATTTAGAACAAACTGTTGATAAAATAAATCAGGTGTACACATCATGATCACCCCTTGTTCTATATTTGTGCCATAAATACAATCGTGAGCCATAGCATAGGCCACCATCTGATAATAATAATCTTCGATCCACTCTTCACGCTTTGGTTTATTTGATTGTTTAAAGTCAACAATACTGTCCCTTCCTTGATACACACCAACGAGATCGGTTTGTCCTGCATATAGTCCTGGGTAAGATAAAACTACTTCAGAGCCCCATACTTCTTCAAGATTAGGGAAACCCTTCTCTATGACCACCTTTGCCATCCGATGCGCTTCCTGGCCCACGTCTGTAAGATCTAGGACGTTGTTTCCAAGGACGTGACGTTCCAAAATACTGTGCATTGCAGACCCTCTAGTAGCTGCCTCATTCTTAACACGATCTGCCTCTTTCTTGCCTTTTTTAGCTATCCACTTAGCCAAAGACTCTCGCTTCTCGTCACTCTGTGTAGCACCCAAAATGGTCGTTACAGATGGTAATTTTTCGTTACTAACTTCGTATATTCTTTCTCCGTCTATCTTTGAGCGCACAGATTTAGGATACGTAAATCTTTTATTCCACTTCACTTTTACCCTTAAAAAATTTAGCTAAATGTTTTGCGTAATCTTCATCTTCGTTTATCCAAATAGTTGTATTTTTTCTATTGTATTTAGTTTTATCTTCTACCACCTTAGATTTATATTTAGGTGTTTTAAGTTCTTTAGCTACAGGATTCTTAAATTTTATTTTATGTTTAATGGACATTAATCAATTCTTCCTTCATCATCTTTCTTACCTATATCATAAAACTCGGACCAATCCTTACAATTTTTAAAATCTTCTTCAGTTAAGTGTCTAGTTATTCTTTTCCGGTTATCAGCGTTTTCCATGGCAGAGTCTAACAGATTATCAAACATAGCTTCATAACCTTTGAACTTATGCTTAACTAGATGTCTTAACCAAAAACTTAAAGATATAATAGACAATAAACTTATGGCACCTTTTTGTTGGTTAGCTTCGTTAGATATAAACATAATGTTATGGAAAGTGTACATCACATCATTATCAATACGATCAACAGTCATATTCGTAGGTACCCATTTCTCTCCTCTTATCGTAGTCATCTTTTTACCTGTCAAAGGACACATCATACCTATAGCTGTGTATTGATCTAAAAATCTATATAAGAAATCGTTAAAACCTACTCTACATTCTTTATGCAGATTCATACTTTCCATAAGTCTTTTACCTCGTCTTCTATATATCGTATCTTCTTTTTCTTTTTTTTGTCTATCTCTAACACCTCTATATAAAGCTTTTAAATATTCATACGGTTTAGATAATCTGTCGTTATCAGATTTTTTTCTACACTCTCGGCACTGTCCATAATGGGTCGTTCTTGTCTTGCCTTTTTCTTTTCTTAAATGAAAGAAAGTTAAAGGTAGTTCTTGCTCGCAAGTTTTACATTTCTTAACTTTAGCGTCCTCTAAATATACTACTTTGTTAGACATATTTTATTCTTACCTTGTTCTAATACTTTAAAATCAAAAGGTTTTAACGCATCACTAATTAGTTGCATGTTGTATTTTGGATAGTCATCAAACACAAATCTACAGCCACTCGCTGCTCGATTCGCAAACCAAATAGCCTCGTACAAAACATCTCGTGTCATGTGTGGGCCATCAAAATGTACAAACATAAACTTCTTACCTTGGTTATCAGGATGAGACATAAACACAGAATCAAACATATTAGCTAAATGAAACTTAGATTTATAACTAGCAAAGTCAGCCAGTAGTTTATCTCGCATCTCGTCAGTGTAATCACATCTATAAGGTTCTTTATCACTGTCGTAGTGTCTATATTCAAGATCTCCGTATGGATCTACACCTATGTGCATGTAATTATTTTTTACATTATCCATAATTATCTTAGATCCTAATCCCTCTCTTACACCTATTTCACAAGTGTAATAACCTTTACAGTCAAAATCTTTTGACCATTTATCTAGTAGTGTATATTCTATACTATCTCCCTGTATCATCTTTTACCCTTCCGTTAGCTTCTCTTTTTCTATCTGGCCATTTACATTGTATTGTAGTTTTACCTGTGTCAGCCCAGATAACTATGTCATGACCGTATGGTTTATCATATATCCAAAACTTTCTAAAAGTTGGTATATCTATTAATGCATCGCCTTTCTTGCTCACATATCTCCTTTGTTTCTAAATTGTTGCATTTGTTCTTTACATTGCTTTGCTAATTTTTTGTTATCTAAGCGAAGCTGTATAAGTTCTTGTTCTATCTTTTCATTGTGTTGATGTAACTTTTCATTTCTAAACTCTAACCTTTCAATGGTAGCTTCTAGATCATTTGGTCCTTTATCATTACTCATAGGTCTAACTCCTTTCTTATTATAAACTGGATGCCAACTTGGATCATCTTGCATTTGAGCAATCATCGCTGCCCACTCTTCACAGTCTTTTTGTGTCATCATTTTTTACAATTTTCTTTTGATATATTCACTTCACCTTTTTCTTTTAACCACACGTAGCTCCATTCACTGTTGCCTGGTGTGCACGCTTTACCAAACTGTACTCTGTATGTGCAGTTTGTAAGTAATAACGCTGTTAATATTATTAGCATTGTTTTCATTTGTTACCTTTCATTAATATTTGTTTTACTATTGTAGTCGTAGGATCTAACAGATCGTTAGGATCGTACTTACTGCAGTTTGTTAAGGTCAAGACCACTATAATCATAGCTAAAATCTTCATCTTCTATCTCCCCACTTGATTCACACGCAGCGCATTGTATTACTATTTTTTCTTCTTCTGAAGTATCTTTGTAAATTCTTCTGTATCCGTTACCCAGACACGCATTACATATTTTTCGCATTTACTTTACCTTTTGCCTTTCTAAATATGTAAGCAGGATCATAACCTGCGTAGATACATACCTGTATGAAATCTCCGTTTGATAAATCAACCCATTCAAGAGCAGATCTCATTTCTCCAAAAGTTAATGGCAGAGCTTGTGCTTTTTTAGAACATGCCTCGTATACTCCTTGAGACAAAACAGCTTTCCAAAGTTTTTGCTCTGGTGTTAGTTTACGTTCTAAGAATATGCCGCTATTTGCTAATTCTGCCATTTAACTTTCTCGCTTTCTCATTTACTAATGTTTTTACAACTTGACTACGACTCAGTTTAACATCTTGTGCTAACTTTGTTTGTAGTTTTGTTATAGTTGCATACGTGTCATTATCGACCGTTATGTTTTTGTACTTGCTAAAGTCAGTCATTATCTGATAACCTTTCTTTTATTATTTATATTGTTCTTAATATAGGACATTAACTCAAAATATACAAGGGGTCAAATGAAATTTTTACTGATAATGCAGGTGTGTTCTTCGGTACATTTAGCTTGCATGAATGAAATGCCTGCAGGTGAATATAAGACCCATTTTGACTGTGCAACCGCAGGTTATCTTAATGGTATGGGGTTAATGAGAGAATTAGGTGAAGATGAAGTTAACAGAAGTAAGATAACTGTTTCGTTTAAATGTAAAGCCTATAATCAAGTTTAGAATCATTCTAAACTATTGTGGTGGTTCATCACTACAAATATAACCAATAACATCTTTGTCTTGATACTTGTGGTAATAATGATTACTGAATACTTTACGTTTCTTTCTCTCTTCAACTTTTACATTTTGTGTATACCAAGAATCACAGCTATTGCCTGATACAACTTCAAACGATTGCATTTGTATATCGCCAAAGGTTGTTAAATATAACAACGTTATGATGGTAACTTTTTCAAACATACATCCAGAACACTACCGCCCCTGGCCTTTATATTTCTTACGATAGGGTTTTCTTTTGCTATAACTTTTTGCGTGACGACCAGGACGTTTCTTCGGTGTACGCTTTGTATAATTATTTACTCCGAAGACTGATTTTCTTTTAGCCATTCTCTATCTTTTCCATCTAATTTTAAATATTTAATAGAACCATTTACATACTGTTTTGTATCTTCACCACAAACAGTGCATCTATAATAGTCTGTTACTATAGCAACTAAAAGAGTATCTTCACCACAATGTGGACAAATACCATGAACGGTATCAATGTAACCTATTTTAAAACTCATTCTGATAACCAGGGTGTATATGACACCTTACCATCAACTCTTTGTGCTCTGAGTGATTGATTTCTATTATGATCTGTAGAATAACTGCAATGTATCCACCCTGAAGTTGGTTCGTTATCTTTGTAGAACTCTAAGATAAGTTGGTCAAATTCTAGCTCTGATCTAATCCAGTTTGCAAGTTCTCTATTATCTACACCTGGTATTTCAAAATCTGCTGCCGCAGCATTGTTGTCTGCTACATGTTGGCTGTTAATTGAACTTCCAATCTCTATGCACAGCTGAGCACAACGGAATCCTGATGATATAATTAATGGTTTGTCAAAATGTGACCTGACCGGTTGTAATATATTTGTAGCTAATGCTTTTAAATTTTCTATTTGCGCAGGATTAGGATTATTATTAATTCCTTTTCTTTCTGCTATTTGAGACTTAGTTAACTCATCAAGAGTTATGTTAGCTGTAAGTTTCATTTTATTCAGATATCCCTATCACCCATAACATTAAAAATATATAGCAAATTGGTTCCATTATTCTAATATTAATGATTTTATAGACTTAGATCCATCTATATTTTCTTCTAATTCTGCTTTAGATTTAATACATTTATATGATACGCTTGCACTAATAGGGGGTCGACTAGCTTCCCTTTTATGCTTCAAACAAACGGACATCGATTTTTGAATACGATGCTCCTTGATATCAGGTCCTACAAACATTAAAAGTGCTACAATTTCTGCTATCATTTTTTATAATTATCCAATGTTATTATATCAGGATTTTCCTTCATATATTGTTGTTTTAATA
>Ga0208919_1001492_pt1 | contig 13431 bp, 12 predicted proteins | sample 4_EtaG_FD_184076 | JGI IMG/M metagenome (GOLD analysis project Ga0208919, IMG submission 184076) | Marine viral communities from the Subarctic Pacific Ocean - 4_ETSP_OMZ_AT15127 metaG (SPAdes) (version 3) | ecosystem: Environmental > Aquatic > Marine > Oceanic | place: Pacific Ocean | collected...
TCTTGCAACGAACCGTTTTTCATCAGCAAGTATCTTTCTAAAAGATTTTCTAATCGGTGTGTTTAAAATATCATTCATTTAATTAGACATCAGAGATTCTCTTTGACGCTCCATAAACCCAAATTTAGGGTCAATTTTTTCTGTTTTCAGCATTATTTTTCCAGATGGGCTTTCAATTAATTCAATGTTTCCTTGTTCATCTTTTTCTAAAGAAAGTATTTCAAGATACCTTCCTGCGCTTTTTAGATATTCTTGCTGCTGCTCGTAAGTACCTGTTGAACTAAAAGCCTTATCTTTCTGTGCATTTAATTTAACTGCATTTTTTATTCTATTTTCCTCGTCCTGTCTCTTCTCTTGGATTTCTTGTGTGCCAAACTCGTTTATTTGTTGTGGAGTAATCGTAATCAATCTTCTAAAAATAGTTTCATTTCCTTTTTCATCTAGAACAACGCCATCTAACGGTCTTCCATTTTTGTCAGTTACTATATAATTTTCTAAAAACTCGCTTTTTACAATTCTTAAATCTTTTTCTTCATATTCTTCTAAAGGGTCTAAAATAACTTTTAAAGTAACTTTATTTTTAGACTCTTCTAATAACATTTTTTTTGCTTCGGCAATGCCTGTTGTAAAAATAGTTGTGTTTTTATTAAAATCATCTATTTGCTGATAATGACCTTCAATAAAAATAAAATCATTCAATATATCTTCTCTTGCAAATTCTAATGCTTTTGTTGCATTTCTTGCTCCACCAATCTCAAGGTAATCTTGCGCTCTTTGTAAAAGTAAATTTTTAACTGCTATTTCATTAAGTGGGTCATCCCCACCAAAAAAACCTGGGTCCATTTGTTTTGCAAGTTTATCGTATGCTCTTTCTAAAAGCCCTTGAGAAACATTTGAAGGTTCAGGGTCTTCTATAGCTTTTCTTGTGTTTAAAATTGCTTGCTCTAAAGGTTCAAAATCAACTCTTTCATTTAATTCTGTAAAAAATGCTCTTTCTTCAGAGTCTGTGTGGTCTGATAAAACATTTTGATAATTTTTAAGAAAATTAAATAAATTTAATCCTTGTGTTATCATTACAAAATCTTCTGAATCTGGAGAAACAGATGCATCTCTAGCATTAAGAAAAGCCTGTTCAAGTGTAAATTCCCACTCTTTATGTGTAACTCCTGTATCTTGAGCTATATTTATTATCTTTCTATTTTTTGTTTCAGCATCTTTTTCTTCTATACTTATATCTTTCATCAAAGATTGGGTAACTTTTTCTATTTTATCACTAGAAAAATGCAAAGATAATTCTGCGCCACGACCATCTAACACTTCTTGTTTGATAGTTGTATTTACTGCTTTTTCTCCAATCGCTTTGAATTGTTTTATTTGCATATCAGATATTACATTTAACGTATTGTTTGCTGTATTACCTATATTACCTGTTCTAAATTCAAAAGGTTGTTGGTCATTTATAGGACTTGTTAGTATTTGTTGAATATTATTTAGTCTCTCTAACAATACCGCTTGTTCATTTTCATCCTCTGTAACTTGCAGTTTTCGTATTGTTGATTGAGCATATCTTTGTGCTGTTAAAACAAATATTTCTTCTGCTTGTTCCTCGCTCATATTATCAGAACGTCCAAGAATTATATTTCCAGCAGACTCCAGAGGTGATACTGAACCTATGGAACTCAAAACTTTATCACCAAAATCTTGTATTGTTTTTTGAGATAATTCTTCAGGGTCTTCTAAAAAATTATTTGTAAACTGTGAAAGTTCCTGTTGAACGGCTTCTTTGAGAAAAGAAGAATTCATAGAAATTATTGAGCCATCTTGTTTTGGGTAAGTAAATTCTTCTCCATCTCTCAAAGCATCTGCTGCTTTTTCAAAAGCTTCATTTGGCGCACCATCTTGTTTCATTTCTCCCAGAAGTCCAATAATAATATCTCTTTCAAGACTTCTTTTGGTGCTTGTTAATCGAATAAGTTCACCACTTATTTCATCTAAACTATCTTGTGATAATCCTTCAAATGATATCTGCCTGTCATTTCCCTGTTCATCTTTTACAACAAACTCTGTTTTTCCTTGTTGCAATCCACTTTGAATTGTATTTACTGTATCAATATCAAAATTTGGAAAACTAAAACGAACAACTTCAAGACTATTATCAAGAAACATAACCTCTGAGTTTTGCCTGACAGATTGTAAATTAGCTAATAAATCTTGCTCCTTTTGAAATGTAATTTCATTCAAACGAGAACTTTCTTTTATTTGTTTTTCTGCGGCATTAAAGTTTTCTTGCGCTTGTGCTAATGTAAGAGTTTTATTTTGCACTTTTTCTTGTGTGTTTGTTAAACCAATAGCTATTTGTTCCGACTTAAAATTTGAAAAATATTCTTCAGAAGTCATTGGAAGCATATTTTCCACACCAGCTTCTCTTGCATTTTGGTAAATAAATTGTGAATCTGACTTTAGTGCTTCAGCTAAATCTGGATGTTTTCGTGCATTTTCAGCATTTGAATTTAATCCCTTGATAAATGAATTAGCTAAATTTGTTCTTTTTCTTTCAAAAGTAACTTGCTTTCCACCAACGGATAAAGCTGAAAAGCGTGTATCAAAATTGTTTTGAACCGTTGATTTAAGTCTTGAGTTTATTCTTGGAGCAGTTTCAATTTTAGTATTTATTGTCTCTCGTATTTTTTCTAACTCTTCTTCATACAAAGATACATCATCTAACTCTTGCCTTTCTAATTTTGAAAACTCTTCATCTAGTGTAGATTTTACGTCAGTATCTAACGTATCTGCATTTATCTTTTGTTGTGCTAGTTCAAAGTCAGCAGCTACCTTTCCTGCTTTCGATAATGTTTGCTGAAACCCTGCAAAGGCTCTTCCTGGCGCAGTGAATGCTGCTGTACTTGCTCGTGGGGATAATTGACCAGCAGCTAATCCTTGTGTTGGTCCTGTTCCTTCATTATATAACGGTATTCTGGGCATATTTATTCCTTATATTCCATAATTATATGCACTAAAATTAGGTGATGAAGATTCAAAAGCTCCTAATTGTTGACCAGTTGAAATTGCACCAGTAAATCCACCAAGCAATGATTGTTGTGCTTGTATTCTGAATGCTTGTGCTTGCGCTCTTCCTTCAAGCCGTGATAAAGTTGCTTCAGACTCTTTTTGCATCTGCTGAATACTTGATGCATATTGTATTCGTGCTGCATCTTTTTCTGTATTGAAGTAAGCATCTGCTAGTGCCTGTAATGGACTGCCTGACATTTGTACCCCAGACTTAGCTGTTGCCACTCTTTGTGTGCTTATAAGCCTGTCTGACTGTCTTCTTAGCGCAGCTTCTTCTTCTCTTTTCTGTCTTGCTAAAAGGATTGCTTCGTTTTCAGCAACCTGCGCATTATATTCAGCTACCTGTTGTGCAGCACGAGCAGCAGCTTGGTTTCCTTTTGAACCCATAACACCGCCAAGAACCTGACCACCTATGGCTGCTGCTGTTAATGGATCCATTACTTTATCCTCGCCATGCGGTAATAATCACCGCCATCTACACCATATTGTCTCATCAAACCCTCATTCTCAAACCCTAACCATCGTGCAAATCGTATGGCTGTTGGGTCATCTGCTGAAACACTTGCCTGTATTCTATCCAATTCATTCTCTGTTTCAATCACATCAAACATATAATAAGTGTGTTTTACTACTGACTTGTATTTTATCTTACCTTGCTTTGATATAAAAAACCAACCCTCTGCAACCCTTCCCCACATCTTATGAATACCGCCCATGCCTAATATTACATCATCATCAGTTAATGTATAACCATGCACATGGTCTGGCGCAACAAATGCATCTTTATGTTGTTTTTCAATAACAAATTCTAAGTCTATGTTTTCAATATCTTTTTTATCAAAAGTTCTTAATCTAAGCATCGAATGTATTAGACCTTCGCATAATCGCCAGTATAGTCATAGGCAATGGTTGGTTTTGTCGTATGATGACTTGAGCATCATTATCATATCCAGATGGGAAGAATATTTCTTTATCGCCATTAAATAAAGGTATTGCTCCATCCATAGGCATACTACTATCACGAAATGGCATTCGGTCAAGATTATTTAAGTCTGGCCCTGTTTCTGCTCCCACCGTATCAATAAATCGTGCGGTAACACCATGTATGCGTTTGATTTTTCCTTGTGATATACCATCATCTGCACCAGCTTCCATACGCAGTGTTTCAACCAATGAATCAAAATTATATCCCACATGAATAACACCACCACTTCTATCTAATGTAATGTTACCATTTGTTACAGTCTTATCGGCATGGCTTGCACCATCTACCAAGACTGCAACCGTTTCACCTTCTAAGTGATTGACTCCTGTAATAGACGATATTTTCTTGCGAACTTCACCACCTGATATGTAGGTTGTAAACGGTGTTCCATTAGTTGCTTTACGTACCACACCGCTATTCGGCAAGAATACTAAGTCAGCATTGTTGCTTATTGCTCCTGTTGTGCCAGTAGATAAAGTAATTTTAGATTGTCCAGCTAATGCAACAACGGTTGTACCAGAGGCAATGTTTGTACCTGTTACCACCATGCCTGTTGATATTGTACCTGACACAGTATCAATATCAATCACCGTAGCACCACTACTAATACCACTTCCATTATTTACTTTTGCTGATGGAAAACCACTTGCTGCACTTAAATCAACACCAATCGTAAAGTTATTTTCATCCACTTTGGTAACAATGACCCCTGTATTATTGACGGTTGTCATGCCTACGATATCAAAAATAGCTACTTGGTCATTGGTCGCAAAACCATGATTATCAATATTGATGTTAGCAGGGTTTGCTTTACTGATTGATTTAATGCTTTTAGTTGCTGGGTTTGCCAATTCAAAGGTATTGGTTTGTGAATTAAATACGGTAAAACTATCGCCATTCAGTTCTGTCATGCCTACGACATCTTCTATAATTACCGTATCTCCATTGTTAAATCCATGAGAGGAAGATGTAACCGTTAGTGTTTGATGGTCGATGGTAACACTGCTTACTTGGTCGGTTGACAGAGACACACCTGTGATGGTTTTAGCGGTATTTTGAAACGTAACCCCTGAATCCAGAAAGAAAGCATTTCGTATTTTTTGCTCAAAATTAAATGATTTAAGGTACACAATATGTCGTACCGTAGAACTATTGATAGTGCGTTTGACCGATAAATAAACTTGGTCTTCTGTACCACTTGGTATGGATGTAACACTCTCAACAACCCCTGAGTTTCCAAACGGATGCTGATGCCATCCAACTGTATTGTTTGCAGGGTCATAACTGAGTCCAATCAATACACCATCAGAGCGCACGAACCATAAGATGAGTTCTGGCTCTTGTTGCCATACCATATCTACCAAACCACCTTTGGCTAGATGTTCTCCTAATATCGTTAAGTCTCTTCCTACCAGACCATCCGTATTCAAATCAAAGGTAACTTCTTTTACTTTCTCACCACTTTTTTGCACCAGTATCGTACTTGCTCCTGCCCGAAGTGGACGCACATTTGATGTGCCAAATGTAGTTTCTCGTAATACATTTACCGATGTGGGAGTCACCGCTGCTCCTTGTGTACCACCTGATAAGGTAAACTCTGAGCTGGTGGTAAGGATTTGCAAGAACCGTCCTGGTATCATGTGCTTGATTACATTCACTTGGTCAGATGCAATCGTAACATTAATGGCATCATCATCGTTTGTGCCAGGACTATGATTGGTAAAATCATCTGTTACAGAACCAAAAATACTTTGTGGCTGTGCGGTTGTACCAGCAAAAAACAATCTTTCTTCATAAAATGCTACGGCTCTTGGAAATCCATTTCGGCTGCTAAATGCGCCTCGTGACCACCGTGTCGTTCCATCTGTTGCGTTTTTTGGTAACACAAGTGTATTAATATTGCCATTGACCGAATTGTTTTGCACCACAGCAGTTGCTGATGTTGCACTTGCTACGGCTGTAATTTTAACAAACCCTGTGCCACTATGTTGAAACTGCCATGTATGATTGCCATATACTTCTGAGCCAGATGTATGAACAGGTGCTTGCGCTCCTGTTTGTTCATTGCTACCTGCATCTGTTTTCTTATACACATTACCATTATGTCTTACTAAATCATTCTGTGAATAGGTATCAGAAGTAGACCACGGATCATGTTGCACTTCTACAATATCTCGGAATCGAAACAAAGAGCCTACATCCGATGATGCAAATAAATCAGCCGAAGCTGTGAGTGTAACTGTTCCTGTATTCGCATCTGATGTAATGGTTGTTGTTCCAATATTCTCGTCTTCATATGGGCCATCTACAAAATCTACATCAACTAATGTAAATGAAGTAGCTGTTGTTCGTGTGAGCTGTGCTGGTGCGTGACTGCGATGGGCAATAAACATCACATCTGCTGATTGTGCAAAGGTAAGTTCTTTGACCTGTGTTACGGTATAAGTAGTGGTTATCTCAACGATTTTGCCAGACGTACCACCTGAAGAATAGGCTGTAAAAGCAGAGCTATTAATACCTGATAACTCAAATGTGTTTGTTGTTTGATTTGCAACAGTAAACTCTCTGTTATTGAGTTCTGTCATACCCACAATGCCTTTGATAAACACCCTATCTCCATTGCTATAGCCATGAGAAGAAGCGGTGACTACCGCAGGGTTTGCTGCTGTAATACCTGATATGGATTTTGTTGCTTCGGTGAGTATCTCCTCATCATTGTAAAAACGAATATAGTTGAGACCAAACTCCAACACATAAGATACAGGCTCTTCCGATGCGGTATCTGCACCAAACTCAAAGTTTACCAGACGCACTTCACCGCCATCTTTAGATGAATGTACATAGTAACTTCCTGTTCTTCTGGTAATACCACCTTGAGGAAAGACCACCATGTTCTGCAAGGTTTGCACCCCTGCATTATATTTTTGTAAATCAACTCTTCCTTCTAATCTGGGTGTCAACTCACCTGACTGAAAGTTGGTAACAATGGTTGATACTCGTGCCATATCACACTCTTACGTCAATAAACTCGCTAGATGTTAATCTATCTGGTACACCTTCCATTGCATCCATAGCTTTGGCTTCGGATAATCGTGCTTGGTATAACTGAAATATCTGACCTGATAGCGATGCACTTCCTGTAATCGCATAGGCAACTTCGGATGCCAGTTTGTGTGCAATCGTACTAGAAAGCAAACTATCATATTCTTCGGTATCGGTTACTCGTGCGACATAAATAATCTTACAGGCACTTTCATCTGATAATACTTTTCTTCCTTCTATTTTGAACATGACCTGTGTTTCGTATGCAGCAATATCCTGATTAATGCTATCGGTAAAGAACGATAATACGCGCAAACAAAATGGATCAGTAGGAAGGGAAAACTGATTGGTAAATCCGAATGCTGGGGTAGCAGAGTCTTTGGCAAGAGTTGCTCTTCGTATGGCTGAGTTCCACGGATGGGAGCGTAATACTTGGTCTCTTACAGTAGTAAATCTTCGGTTGCAGAGTTTGGCTTCTTTGGAGTTTTCATCAAGAGATGTAATGGTAGCTGCGCCAAGTAAATCCATAGCTTCATTACAAATATCAACAACAGAAGACATACTCTCACCTCTTAGTAAAGGAAGGGCAGATTGCTCTGCCCCTCACAGTTTAGTCTACAACATACTCAATCACGAAAGATAAATCACCGCCAGTATCTCCTGCTGCATCAAATAATAATCCGATGAACAAGTGACCGCCTGGGTCAGATGATTGACCAGCATCTTCCCATACTCTCTGACCTGTTGTGTTTATGTTTCTTGCTTCATACGTAACATCTGTTCCAACACCACCTACGGCTGCGCGAAGGTCGGTTATTGCGGACGCATAGGCATCATCATCCAGTGCGGTAAATGTACCGTCACTTTCAGAATACACACCTACGTCACACGTGTTAGTTGTACCAGAATCCAAGTCATCGTTAAATAACTTGATAGTTACGATAGCTGCGTTTGAAGGAATAGGAGCAAGCATTACTGTATCTGTGGCAGATAAGTCACCAGATGCCAGTGCGATTGTTCCCATTGCTACTCGTTTCACACCATGCAAAGTCCTAGATGGGGATGCCACCTGAGGCAATGCCAACATATTGGAAACGAGGGTTGTGTTTACATTAGCCATTTTCTAATCTCCTACTCTTAATCTGGTGTTTCATCACAGAAGATTTTAACGACTTTGGACTCTTCCATACGCACCGCGCCAATGTCCATGCAATAATACACTTGAGTTGCATAACCTTTATCGTTACGCTCATCAATTCGTGCAGAAACATCTTTGCCAATGCCAAGAGTGATTCCATCTTCAGCCCATGCAAAGCATGAACGAATATCATTTGAATCAACGCTAAGACGGTTACTCATAATAAATTCAAAACCTAAAAAGGTATTGATGTCACCTTGAGCTAACGCTTTTACCGTATTGAAGTCTGAACTGGTAACCTGAGTTGTGCCTAGTAAATCTTCAATCTGCTTTGGCCCTACTGCAATGTAACGTGGTATTGAAGGGTCAACATCGTTCAAATCAAGCTTACGTTTTGCTTCAAGCAATTTGGCTATAGTCAACCCATCGTTTGATGATGCTGAACCTACCATATTGTTTGTTGCGTCAAGTGTTGCTGAACCTGAACCTGTTTCACCTGTTGATGCTGTACCAAGTGCTGCTGTGATAATCACATCATCCATCGCACGTCCCATAGCTGCTGCTGCGGCTTGTGCATAAAAAGATGTTGGGTCGATTAACATACGCACCTTATCTTGGTCATCGATTAAATCCGCATACTCATAAGATGCTAAACTTAATCTACGTCTTGCATGAGGGGTATCAAGTTGTGGTGTGTCGGCATGGCGAGATGTACGCAGTTGCGCTGTTGCCTTACCTATTTGGTCTATAAATGCGTTCTTACCGACAACATTCTCAATGCGAACTGCATCACGCAGACGGCTGCCCATCTGTTGTGACAGCATTTGCACATTGGCAGAATACTGTTGTACGAACGCGGTTGTGACTTGTGAAGACATAATTAACTCCTTCTTTCACAAATTGCGTTTATACTGTTGTCGATGTGCTACCCTTACGGACACCTCTAGGCTTTTTAGTTGCCATAGAACTATCGTCTATCCGATTGTCTTCAGGACGATGTGCATCGCTACCCTTAACAATCCAGCCCCAAAGCACGTCTGCTTTGTCTTTTAGCTGGTTCGTATCTAAAATATCTCTATTTGCACAGGTTTGCAAGAGATTACATATTAATTCGTTTCTGGCTAGAACAAATGACTCCTTATCCATGTACCATTTCCATCAACTCACTGACACGAGATATTGCTCTTTGTCGTGCTACATAGTTCTTTTTATCGGTATATTCGGGTGAGTTCATAATCGCATCGATTTCTGCTTGCGCTTCATTTGGTGTGAGTTTGCGTGTTTGTGTGGCATCCGCAATCGTATCCTCACTTGTAGATTGATTTACAAAGTCTGCCATTTGCGAGAAGTATTTTATGACTCGTGGGTCATCGCCAAACTTTAAACCACTTGCTAGTTGTAACTCATAAATATCAGAATCCCCAAACTTACCAAGCAATCCTTTTACACCAGCCAGTTTATCTTCATATGCCTGACCCCATTCTTTTTTCAGATTGGTTATGGTTTCTTCTTTGAGACTTTCCTCTTGTCGGCTAATCTCTTCTTGTGATGTACTCACAGTAGATTTATAATACTCCATCACACCGTTTACCTGATTAGGTGTTAGATTAAGTTTATGTGCTATACCCTTAAAATTACTAGCAATTTCTTCTGTTACTACGTTTCCATCTACGACAACATCGTACTTATCGGCTGTTTCTGGTACACCTAGATACTGATGTATTTTAGTAAGTTGTTCTTCGGATGGATTTTTCGGGGCTGCTAACTTGTCTGCACCAATGAGTTGTTGTGCATTGACATAGGATTTAGCAAGATTACCCACATCTTTGATTGGTGATAGACTTGGATGTGAGCGTAATTCTTCTGGTAATTGGTTTAAGAAATCGTTACCAGAACCGCCTTGTGCTACCTCTGCTGGTGTTTCCAGTGTGGGTGTAGATGGCTGGTCTACCTGTTCGACTGCTTGTTCTTCCATTTTTACTCCTTATTTATCATGTTTTTAATATGTAAGAAAACCGCACGTTTTCCTTCTTCAAAGGCAGATGCATTCGCATCTCCTGATACATAGGTCGTTGTCATTGCATGACATCGATTAGCTAAATCATTAAATACTTTTGCACCACTTTCGGATGTAAATGTCTGAGTGTACATATCTCTAAGCTGTTCAATCTCTTGCTGTCTTCGCTCTTGTGTATAGGATTCGTTTTCAATTGATTGTACTTCTGCCATTATTTACTTACCATTCTTACTGCTTGTGCTGCTTGTGCGGTATCGGCTACATCTTGTGATAATGCTTCACGCTCCTGCATTGCTTGTTCCATTTCCTGACGTTGTTGTCTCATCGCATCTACTTCACGTTGAGATTTCAATGTCATTTTCGGTACACCTAGACTATCGGTAATGTGTCGCACCAATCCATCTGGGTCGATATGGTCACCCACAGGAAGTGCCTGTGCTAATGGCATCAATATCTCCAATGCTTTCATGGTATTGTTCAAGCTGCTCGATTTTTGTGCCATAGCCAATGGGGATACATATTCAATATCTACATCTCTTCCCTGTATTAACGCTGGTGCTGGTTGCAACATATCGGCTCGTAGCATGAGCGCAAACACACGGTCTATCAATGGACGTAGCATTTCATTCATTAATCTTCCAAGAACAGGGCCAATCACTCGCATCCGCTCTTCCTGTCTTTGTATGACTTCGGTCGCTGTCATGTTCGGAGAACCACCAACCAATATCTGGTCTACATAAAACGCAGAGCGAATGGCCTGTCTTCGTTGTTCTTCCATACTCAAACCCACATTGGTATTGCTTCCTGTATTCAATGGAGTAATTGTATCTCGTGTGCCTGAACGGTAGAAATTCAAACCACCAGGCTGTGTTCTTACAGGCAACATAAACCCATCATCAGGAACAAGCAAAGGGGGGTCGATTTGTTTTTGCGCTGCCTGAATGATTGTTTTGCTCATCAGGTTTAACATTTTTACATCTGGTAATGCCGTCATCGCAGGAGATCGCCCCATGATTTCACCTGTGCTTTTAAGGAATCTGGGTACGATGAACGGCATTTCTTCAAAGCCACCTTCGGATAATATCATCTGTGTTTTATTGCACACATAGACCGAAGCAAATGGCATATTCACATTATCTCGTTTAGTAATATCTCGTGTCATACGAGGGGTTACAATATGTAATATCTCAACGGGTTCTTCTGGATTCTTTTTGAATACCTTTGCAATATGCTCTCCGACATTCTCTTCACCAAATCTCTGCACCGCTGCTTTGGCAGAGGATTCATATTTTCGATACACGGTATCCACCATACCATGCAAATCTTCTTGTATGTAAAACTCGGAGATATGCCGTGTAGAACAACGAAGCTGATTGTCTTCCCCCATTTCGATAAACATACAGCCTGTGCCAAACACAACTAAATCGACATATAACTCATGTACTTCAGTCTCAAAGTTTGATTGATTGAACAATCGCATCATTCGCATAGATGTGTCTTGCAACCATTCTCGTACATCATCATCACGATTTATATCGGTTTCTTTTACATCCAGATGAAACCAGGGCGATGCGCCGCTTGTCAGCATACCATGCAGAGACGATGCTAATAAATCAACCGCTTGCAATGCTGTGCCATCGAATATCTGTTCCATGCGCTTTTCGCCTTTGGAACGCTTTTTAACAATCTCTGCTTTTCTGGGAAGCATAAAGTCAGCGAGTTCCTGATAGTGCGTGTTCCATGTATCACGCTGGTCTTCTACATAATCAAACCGCTTGAGTAATGCTTTTAGCTCTTCATCAATCATTTTATCATTGTCTTACTAGTGCCAGATTGCTGACCTAGTAATCCTGCCACAATGGTAGAACCTCTGCCAACACGTCCTGCTCGTTGTCTTCTTACCCCTTCTTCAGCAAGTGCTGCGCCTAGTTCCATATCTGGCTCTGGTGGTGGGGGAGGAGGAGGCGGTGGTGGCGGCATACGAGGTGGACTTAAAAAACTCATTTACTTTCTCCTTACATGGCAAAAGGATTATATTCATTGACAGCAACAGTTTGTGGTGGTCGTACCATTCGTGTTCTTTGCTCTAGCCCAGTTGCCAGATATCGAAACGCATCTGCTGCATGAGATGTGTAGTCATGTCGTGGATGGTCACGAAACACTTTCTTCTTATCATCCCACTCTTGTCGGTACTGTCGTAACATATCTACACCATCCTGTGTTTTATCTCTATCAAAAAAACACTTCGGTAGCAACATCCTTGTTGCATTGATACCATCTGCTACTTTCATGCGAGGTACTACCTTGAACCTGATACCCAGCGATAAAGCCGTTTCCAGACGCGATTTGCCCGACCCAAGTTCTCTGACTTCAATGTCGTGTGGTGCGAGATGGTCACCGTATACGAAGTCTTTCCTGTTAAGAACTTCCGCATAGTGGTCGAGGCCCACTCCACTGTTCTCGTAATAATCAATAATATGTATCGCACCGCCACGATACGTCTGAGCAAACCAAATAGCAGTCGCATCATTTACTCCTAAATCCCATGCTGTATGTACTGGCATTGAAGGGTCATAGGGTACTTTTGTAATCCTATCACTCTCTTCTGCCTCTGCAATTAACTTTCCATAATACGCACCAATAATACTGGCTGTAAAGGAACATTCGTATTCTTGCTCATACTGCTCTTCTGTCATTTGCTGTTTGGCAGCTTTTAACTCTTCTTCCTTTACAATACCACTCTGCGAAGCCTTCACCGTCTTCCAATACCACTTGTCCGAGCCTTCTTCACATTCATTCTTTGCCTGTTGCAGTAAATCAAAAAAATGATTATGCCCAGCAGGAGTTCCCAAAAATACAGCTGCCCCCTCTCTATCAGACAAGGCTGGTCGTACTACTTCCCCCCATACTCTAGGATTCTGCATTCCATATTCATCAAAGATAGCCAAGTCCAGATAAATTCCTCTCAGGGCATCTGGATTCTCGGCAGACAATAACATCAGTCTTGCACCGTTGGGAAAATCAACCCTTAACTCCGTTTCATTAAAGGCAACACCTGGTATTACACTGGCATAATATTTTACATAATCCCACGCAATTCTCTTAGCTTGCGTAAAGGTAGGGGCAATAAAAGCTACTCTTGGTCTGGGCAACGGACAGGTCAAACATTCCTTAATTAAA
>Ga0208919_1001493_pt1 | contig 13421 bp, 12 predicted proteins | sample 4_EtaG_FD_184076 | JGI IMG/M metagenome (GOLD analysis project Ga0208919, IMG submission 184076) | Marine viral communities from the Subarctic Pacific Ocean - 4_ETSP_OMZ_AT15127 metaG (SPAdes) (version 3) | ecosystem: Environmental > Aquatic > Marine > Oceanic | place: Pacific Ocean | collected...
ATCTGATGCGGATAGAGCAACAACAGGACATAGTTATGCACTAGAATTAAATTGCACAGGTGCAGATACATCTATTGCGGCTGGGGACAGGAGTTATATTTACCACAGTATAGAAGCACAAAATTGTCAACATTTGAAATGGGGCTCTAGTGCAGCTGAAAATCTTTGTTTATCTTTTTGGGTAAAATCTAATTTAACTGGAAATTTTTCGGTTTCTATGAGACAAGAGGATAACACAACTTATTATTTACCTTTAAGTTACACTATAAATTCTGCAAACACATGGGAACAAAAAGTAATTCAAATTTCCCCAACCGCTGGTTCAACAAGTTTAATTACAAGTTCAAATGGAGTTATTAATAATGATAATGGCAGAGGTTTGATGATATTTTTTGGTTTGGTGTGGGGCAGTAACTACACAGGTAGTTATAGCGGAACGCCAACATGGACAAGCACAGCTGACCATGCAGATTCAGATATTACCTTTACTAACTTTTATAGTAGCACGAGTAATAATTTATATATAACTGGAGTGCAATTAGAGGTTGGAAATCAAGCCACAGAATTTGAGCACGTGCCTCATCATGTTGAATTACAAAGATGTCAAAGATATTATCAACAAATTCCTCATACTGCCGCTACTACTTGGCAAGCTTATCCTTTATGGGGAGTAAACGCTAATGTTATGTCTACAAGACTACAGCTTCCAGTGGTTATGAGAGCAGCTCCTACAGGAGCTTTTGTTGGAACAAGAAATACAGATTTTAAAGCGTATTATAATGGTGGTTATCAAACTTTAACAGCTGAATCAGTTGCTGATACTACAGATGACGCTGTTAGGTTTGATATGAATTCAAGTGGTGCGTTTGCAGCAAATGCAGCAGGTGGTCTTTATATCAATACAACAGACGGTAGAATTACTTTAACTGCGGAGATATAATTATGAATATTAAAAGTGTAAAAAAAATGGTTATGCCTGAAGACGGAACAACAGAAACTAATACTTTAAAAGTTACCGATACAAATGATAAAGTTTATTTTGTTCCTAAAGTAAATGCAAACTTAGATTATCAAGATGTTCTTGAGTGGGTAGCTGCAGGTAATACAATAGAGGAGGCCGATTAATGGCATATATAGGCAGACAAAATTTAGGTGGAGCATACAGACAGCTTGATGATATCTCATCAGGTTTCGATGGTTCTGATACCACGCACACTATGCAGGTTAACTCAGCTAACGTAACTGTTGGTGACGTTAATCAGATCATCCTATCTCTTGGTGGTGTGATACAAAAGCCAGGCACAGACTTTACTGTATCAGGTAGCGTATTGACATTCACAACGGCACCTGCTGCTAATACAAGTTTCTTTGCAGTGCTACTGGGTTCAGATAATGGCGGAACGGTGACACCGACTGATGGATCAGTTACACCTGGAAAAACAACTTTTTTCAATAGCACATCACTTAGTGCTGCTGATCTTGGAGCAGGTCTACACATTAAAACTGCTGATAGTGGTTTGAGTAGCATAGCTGGTGGAGGAGATGAACTAATAATAGAAGGTTCAGGTGACTCAGGATTATCTATTCTATCTGGTGCATCTAACGATGGTAATATATTTTTTGGCGATAGTGGTGATGCAGATAATGCCTATATAACTTACGATCATTCAACCAATCATTTACTTTTTGGTCATGGTGGAGTTAATAAAGCAAACGCCTCTTTAGTATTTCATGGTTCAGATTTAACCATAGGCACAAACTCAGAGACAGATCCTGATACAAGTCGTGGTGGACTTTGTTTAAATCAAGGTGGTGGTGATACTACTATCTTAAGTTTTAAATCTTCTGACATTGCACATGGCATGACAGGTGTAGCTGAAACTGATACATGGTGCAAATTTACAAAAGAATCCGCTGATAATGGAGGTTTGATAATTCAAGCTCTTACAGAAGATGGCGGATCAGAAGCCTTTAAAGTTATAGGATATGTTGGAGGAACAAGTTTCAACACAGGCAGAGCAACAAGTGGGCACGCTGTGATAGAGTTTGCTGCAGCAGGTTCAGATGGAAGCACTGGTGATGCAGACGTAGGTTCAAATGGTAATTTATTTTGTATTCAAAATAGAAACACAGCTAGGTTTTTCTTTGATGCTGAAGGTGACTTTCACGCTGATAGTTCTTCAACAACTTTTGATGAATATGATGATGCCCAACTTGCAAGAACTTTTGATATAACTCATGGTCGAGGAGTAATTGAGTCTAAGTTTGATAAGTTTATTTCTTACAATCATGAAAAATTAGCTGAGTTGAATTTAGTTGGAAGAGAAGATGATGGTGAACCTAATCACTTTATTAATGTGACTGGTATGCAAAGACTACACAATGGTGCTATCTGGCAACAATACGAGAAGCACCAAAGGCTTGCAGAGGCTGTATATGAGATGGCAAAAGAAGCATTAGGTGAGGACAAAGCAGATGCAATACTTGAAAAGCATGATATAAAATTACTGAATTAAGGAGAAAACTATGGCAATAACAGCAAATATGACAACACATGAGGGGATAGCACTTACAGATTCGTATGTAAGAGTGACTCAAGCGTTTGTTAAAAAAATGACTATAGATGATGAGGGCACTACTGGATGGAAGCTAGTCTACGATGTTTTAATCTATAAAGATAAAGACACTCGTGATGATGAACTTAAAGAAAAAACTATGCGTATTAAGAATCGTCATGTGGATCACATTAAAACTGATTACAGTTTAGATGCAACCGACAATCCTATTAAACTAGCGTATGCAGACCTAAAAACAAATAGTCAACTATCTAACGTCAAGGACGCGTAATGTTCAGTAGTCGCCCCTTTGCAGCAACAACGTTTGCCAGCACAGGCAACGACGAAACATTTGCACTCGTAACAGGCAACTCGTCAACTATATCCATAGGTGACGTTACCATTAGTGGTGTTGCCGAGCACGCCGTAACGGGCAACGCGGTTACAGGTGCTACAGGCTCTGTAACAGTAACAGCTGGAGCGGTTGTAACTGTAGATGGTAGTTCTGCTACAGCGGCAATCGGTGATGTAACACTCAGCGGAGCTGCAAACTTTGCAGTCACAGGTAATTCTGCTACTGTATCTGTTGGCACTGTAGTTGCTAAAGCAAACGCGGATGTTGCTGCTACTGGCAGTGAAATGGGCACCGTGGCTACTGGAACAGTCACAATTACAGCGGATTGTGTGGTAGTACCTACTGGTAGCTCAATTACAATAACAACAACTAGCGCTGGTGTTGTCACTTGGAATGATATAAACTTGAACGCTAGCCAAACATGGACAAACGTAGCAGCATAGGATATAAGTAATTATGGCATCATCATTCTCTACATCATTAAAACTTGAAAAAATGACCACCGGTGAGAAAGCCGGTTTATGGGGCACGACTACAAATACCAACCTCGACATGGTCGAACAAGCTGTTGGTGGTTATGTTGAGCTTAGTTTAGCATCAGGCAATCAAACGCCAGCGATTAGTGATGGTGCTGTCTCTGATGGTCGTAACAAAGTCATCAAGCTTACAGGAACGATGACAGCTAATAGAAGTTTAATATTCCCGGATTCTTGTGAAAAAACATATATTGTAATTGATGGCACTACAAGAAGCACGAATCATTACACAATAACAGTTAAAACAAGTTCAGGTACAGGTGTAACTATGCCTGTTGGATCTACAATGCTCGTGATTGTAGATGGCACGAATGTTATAACCGGTATTACACAAAAAGGTTATATAACCACAACTAACGCATATACAGCTGTAAACGGTGATCAAGTTATTGTTGATACTAGTTCTGCAGCGGTAACCGTTACACTACCGGCAAGTCCTGCTGTTGGTAATGAAGTGCATTTTTTAGACGGCAAACTTAGTTTCAACTCCAACAATTTAACTATTGGTAGAAACAGTCAACCTATACAAGGTAGTGCTAGTGATTTAACTGTTAGCACAAACGGACAAAGTTTTACACTAGTCTATGCAAATTCAACAAAAGGTTGGGTAAAGAAGCATTTTGCTGGAACGTAAGAGGTTTACATGGCCCTTATTGAACTACAAATACAACCAGGTATAGATAAACAAAACACAACCAAAGGTGCAGAGAACCGTTGGATTGATAGTGATAATATTCGTTTTAGATATGGACTACCAGAAAAGGTGGGTGGTTGGTCATCACTTGTAAACGAAAGTATAGTCGGTGTGGTTAGAACCCAACACCCTTTCTTAGATATTTCAGGTAACAGATATGTTGCATTAGGCACAGATAAATTTTTACTCTTATATTTTGAAGGTCAGTTGTATGACATATCACCTTTTGATGCAGCAAGACAACAAACAAGTTGCACACTTGCAACGACAGACGACTCAACATCAGTTACCATAACAACAGGATCAGCACATGGTTTAGCGGCTGAGGATATTATTTTGCTTGACTCAGTAACCTTGCCTAGTGGAACGGGGCTTAGTGCGTCAAACTTTGAAGATAAGACATTTATGGTTGTAACTGTTCCAAGCGCAACCACATTTACAATTACATCAACCGCTGCTGCAGGAGCAACTGTGTCAACAGGTGGTTCTACGACTGTAGAGTTTTTTACAAAGGTTGGTCCACAAAAACAAACGTACGGATACGGTTGGGGTGTTGGGCCTTGGGGCGGAACAGTATCAACAGCTGCAACTTCAACAATAAACGAAGGTGCAGAATTTGCAAATAATGACACTACTTTAACTTTAACTAGTGGCTCTGCTTTTCCAAGCTCTGGCACGATAGCTATAGGCACAGAATTGATTACATATACAGGTAAATCTACTAATAACTTAACGGGTCTTACAAGGGGTGCTCTTGGAACATCGGCTGCAGCTCATGCTGATGGTGCAACCGTAACGGATGCATCAGACTTTAGTGGTTGGGGTACAGCATTGCCTGCAAACCAAACAACCTTAGAACCAGGTTTATGGTCACTAGATAACTTTGGTGAAGTGTTGGTTGCAACAATTGCAAACGGTGAAACATTTACATGGAATCCGTCTGCAGCAAGCAGATTAAGTGTTAGAGCTTCAAAAAGCACAACTAACTTTTCTACAAGCAATAACCCAACGGCATCACGTATTACACTAATATCACCTACAACCAGACACTTAATACACTTTGGCACTGAAACAACTATAGGAACTACGTCAACACAAGACGACATGTTTATTAGGTTCTCTGTGCAAGAAGACATAAATACATTTACACCAACTTCTACAAACACAGCAGGCACATTAAGATTACAAGACGGCACAAAAATTATGGGAGCATTAAAAGCAAAAGAAAGTATCTTAGTGTTTACAGACAATGCTTTGTATACAATGAAATATATAGGATCACCTTTTTACTTTGGTGTAGAACAAGTGGGTACTAACTGTGGTTTGATAGGACGTAATGCTGCTGTTGAGGTTGATGGTATTGCATACTGGATGAGTACAAAAGGTTTCTTGTTATATGATGGTACAGTTAAAACATTACCTTGCGCAGTAGAAGACGAGGTGTTTGACAACTTAGATAAAACCAAAGGACAACAAGTTTCAGCAGGTCTTAATAATTTATTTTCCGAAATAGTTTGGTGGTATCCAGCTAATAGTGATTTTAACAACAAGGGTGTATCTTACAATTATGCAGAATCTGCTCAAGTACCAGGTGGTGTTTGGGCACTATCTACAGAATCAAGATCATCTTGGATGGATGCAAAGATATACGAAAGACCTTATGCAACTAAGTTTGATACATCCGGCACGGGTACTTTTCCTGTAGTGCAAGGGCAAGTTGGTTTGGGACAAACTAAATATTTTCAACATGAGATAGGCACGGACCAAGTAAATGAAGATGGTAGTGTGACTACTGTTACATCAAACATAAAATCATATGATTATGATCTACAGGCACAAGGTGGACCTGGTGAAAAATTTGTATCTGTAAGCAGGTTTATACCTGACTTTAAAAACTTAAATGGCAATGCAAACGTAACTTTATCTGTAAAAAGATTTCCGTCACAAACAGAAACATCGTCTACAAACAGTCCTTTTACAATTACGTCAGCTACTACTAAAAAAGATACAAGAGCTAGGGGTAGATATGTTAGTGTGCAAATAGCCAACACTGCAGCTAATGAGTCGTGGAGATACGGAACTTTGATGTTGGATGTAAAACCAGATGGAGGTAGATAATGTCAAGAATAATAGTTAGATTACCAGAACCAAAAAATGATTACGAAGTCAGTACACAAAGACAAATTAACAGAGCTGTTACAGGTGTGGTTGATCAATTAAACACAACATACCAACAAGTGTTGAAAGACGAACAAGAGCAGGAGGCATTCTTTTTTTCATAATGACAAATAGTTTTAAAAATTCAAAAGTAGATCTTACAACTACAAATGATACAGTCTTATACACTGTGCCTGCAGAAAGCACGTCTATTGTAAAGTCAATCTTGGTGTCAAACGATGACGCTAGTAATGCGTGTGAAATAACAGTTACCTTACTAAACACAGGGAATACTGTATTTAGTTTATTTAAACAAAAAGATATATCTGCTAAAACTACAGTAGAACTATTGACCAACTCGTTGGTTATGAATGAGGATGAAGAGTTAAAAGTACAAGCTGAAAATGCAAATGATTTGCACGTGGTTTGTTCTTATTTAGAAATAAAAAGAGAGTTTCAGTAAGGAGGAACTATGGCGTTTGAAGAACCAGGATCAGTAGCATACTTATATGAGGGCGATAAAAAGATAGCTCAAATAAAGGTTGATACTACTGTGGTATTAAAAAACATTAAAACTAACAAAGAGTATAACTCTGATGCAGAAGGTGACGCTGACGTTGACAACCCTGATACAGACACAAAAAGAGAGGACATCTCTAGAAGTGTTTATATAAAGGTAGCTAAAATGCCTGACATAGGCTCAGAATCGTAGTTGCATTTTATGGTAAAAGACAGTAAATTTAATAAAAGCCTTATTACAAGACTAGGACACTTGCATCTTCACGATAAATTAGTAGGAAATATATAATGGGTCTAAGAAAATTTTTTAGAAGGGTAATACCAAAAGAGATACGGGAGCCGATAAGCAAGGTTACTGAAAACATTGAGGACGCCGTACGTCCAGTTACTGACCCCGTAAGAAAGTTTGTATCAAAAGCTGTACCCAAAGAATTAAAACCTTTTTTATCAAGCGGTATAGCCATAGCCACAGGAGCTTTTGGTGGACCGGCGGGGGCCTTTTTAAGAACAGCTGTAATTGATGCGATGTTACAAAAGGCAATGATGGATCCAGACGCTGAAGACACTGGTATAAGTTTAGCACAATCTTTGATGGCAGGAGCTGGGGGCGGTTTAAAAGCTGCAGCTTCTAGTCCAATAATGGTTGAAGGCACGCCTGGAGCTGGTGAAATTCAAGTAGCTGATCTTGACTTTGGAGATAAAATTAGAAATTTAAGAACACAGGCAGGACAATTAGTTGATCCTTTTTTAGCAGGACCAGGTGATGTATCAGGATTATTAGACTTGGATTTAAAAGAAGGAGTCAAACAAGTTGCTAAATATTCGACGGGTTTGGGAACAGTGCAAGTTCCACAACTTGCAGAGGATATTAAAAAAGCTGCAGAAACGGAACAAGATGCCATGGCTGCATCTGAAGCAGCAACAAAAGCAAACTATGATGAATTGCAACGGCAAAGAGTGGCTTCTATGTTGGGATCTTTTGAAAGAGCAGGATTTGAACCAGAAGAAACACAAAGAGAAATAGAAGAAGAAGGATTAACTGTATCCTTAGCGGATGTTCAAGATTACTTTAACCAAGCAAGACAGTTTGTTGCAAGGGGTGGTCGTATTGGTTTTAATATGGGTGGTAGAGGTTTTAAAGACGTAGTAGAAGATTATGCTGAAAAACTAACTGGAGAAGATTACATAAGGTTTATAGAATTACCGTTAAAAAAACAAATAGAAGAAATGAAAGAAGCAGGTGCATTAAGAGATGACATGGCAAGAGGCGGTCGTATTGGTTTTCAAGATGGCTCACAAGAAGGGCCTATGACAATGGAGATGGGCATTGGCAGATACATAGAAGAAGAAAAAATACGAAGAAAAATGCTTGATAGAATACAAAGAATGATGGGTGAAAAAGAATTCAACATGCAACAGGATTTACCGGGACCTATGAGACGTAACTTAAATATGTTAAACCCTTTTGACAAAGACCCTACAGGACAACAAGCAATATTTGACATGAAGAACAGATACATGGACACGATGGACACCATGAGAGAACAAGGTATAAACAGAGCGAAAGACTTTAATAAAATATTAGAACAAATGCCCGCACCGAAACAAGACTTTGAGTCTTATGTAAACATGATTGACAAGAACTTCCCAGCTAGAAACAACACAGAGGGCAGACAATTTGCTAACCAAGGTGGACGCATGACACCAGAAGGTGACCCAATATCACCAGACGTGCCAAAGGGCATGCAAATGGATTTACGTGGCGGAGGTTTCATACCTCTTGGCACCAAACCAAGAGCCGACGATGTGCCAGCTATGGTAGGTAAAAATGAGTTCGTGTTGAATGATCGCGCAGTTTCTGGTATAGGTAAGATGTTAACAGGTAATCCGGACCCAAGAGCCGGGGCTCGCGCATTGTATGAATTACAAGAAAACATGGAGGCTATGGTTTAATGAGCAGTGAATTAAGAGATGCAATGGAACGTCATGTTGAAGGCTTAACTGAAAAAGAATTTATAGAATTTGAAATGATGTCACCAGCTGAGCGAATAGAAGCTATGAAAAAAGCTGGGTCATTACGAGATGACATGGCCGATGGCGGTCGTGTTAAGTATCAAACAGGTTCATCAGCAGGTAGCTTTGGTGAGGTTAGAACGGACATCGCTTTACCAGCACCTTTTATCGAGTCTGCAGGTAAAGTATTTTTAACAGATTTAGAAAAAGTATTAGCACCAGGTGCAGCGGTTGACACGTCAAAATTTGCACCAAGTGTTGCAGATCAAAACATTTTTCAACGACAAGCATTACAACAAGCGGCCACGTCAGCAGGACTTGGAGCAGTTACCTTTGAAGGAGGGAACCTGACAGCTAGTGGAGTTGGCCCTGGCACGGGCGTTGCTAGTTTTGAACCCTTTGTAGCCGAGTCACAAAGACTAGCAGGTATTGACCCCGTAACAGGACAAACAACAACAGCAGGATTAACAGCTGCTAGAGATCCGTTCATGACACCTTTCCAACAACAAGTGATTGATGCAACCAAAGCATCGTTTGAACAACAAAGAGCAAGAGATAGACAATCTTTTGCTGATGCAGCTCAACAATCAGGAGCTTTCGGTGGTGCACGTCAAGGTGTACAAGAGGGTGTGTATGATGCAGAGACAGCATTAGGACTTGCTGGTTTAGAAGCACAACTAAGACAACAGAATTTTGCACAAGCAGATGCCGCTAGAATGGCAGCACTACAAAATCAACAAGGGGTAGCACAAGCAGTGCCACAATTGGAAACACAACAACTTACACAATTACAACAACTTGGAGCAGGACAACAAGCGTTGCAACAAGCGCAACTTGATGCACAAGCAATAGCAAATAGAGAAGCGGCGTATGAACAACAACAAAGACAAGGTTTCTTTGGGCAACAGATCGCGCCATTTAGTGGTGGGTTTGGTGCACAACAACAGTTCTCAACAACTACACAACCACCACCTAGCACACTCAATACTATTCTTGGTGTGGGCACCATGGCTGGTGGATTGCTTGGTGGTATAGGATCATTTTTAGGTAATAATTAAATATGAGTAAAACATTAAAAAGACCAATGTTTAAAATGGGTGGTGATACCAACAGTGGTATTATGTCTGGATTTGAGAGAGAAAAACTATCCAATGGCACACAACCAGTTCCAGGTGGTTATTCTTCGAGTGGAGATATTGGGGTGCCTAAAAACATAAGATTTCCAGAGGTTGAAAGCTCAACGGATTTTCAACCAATAGCTGATTTAATTAATATGCAAAGAACAGCAGAGACACCAGCAGCAACACCATCCATGTCTATGCAAGAAAAGTTTGGTCAGATGGTTGGGCCTGTTCCTGACGAGTTCCAAAGAGGTTTTGGACTATCAGAGTACCTAGCACTTGTTAAACTTGGAGCGGGCATCGCGGGTGCACCCAACCAAGGTAAAGGTCTTAAGAATTTTGTAAGATCATCGGCACCAGCCTTTGGTCAGTTTGCAGAAGACATTGGCGCACTAGACAGAGCAAAGACAGTGCAAAGAGAAAACATTAAACAAAGAGTGACCGAAGCAGAACAAGCAGGTGCTGAGTTAGATTTTACAGCTCAATTACAACAACAAGAATTACTTACTGATAGACAAATAGCAACAGCAAATGCTGTAGTTAAGTATGCAGGTGACTTATTAAATGTAAATGACGTTCAATATATAATGACAAACTCACTGCTTTTAGATCAAATTATTAAAGGTAATCCAGCAGACTCTGATACAGCTAAAAGAGCTATTGAAAGAAAAAAAGAATTAAACAAAAGCAAAAAAGATTACAAAGCAGAGTTAGAAGTAGCTATGAAAAAACCAGGAGCACTTAGCACAGACCTAGATTATTTAAATTTACAAAGTGTGCCCGCAGCAGAAAAACCAGCCCCTTATACTGGATTAGAAGGTGACGCATTTAAAGAAGCATACATACAAAAACAATTAGAAGGACTTGACGTTGATGACGTGTTAATACCTGCATATGACCCTAACTACGAAGTTCCAGAATCAACTGCAAAATGGTTTGAAGCTGGAGGTGTGCCAGAACAAATAGATGTAGAACGACTATTTGGTTTTGCAGAAGGTGGCCGTGTTGGTTTTCAACAAGGTGGCACCAGAGCATCGGCAGACATAACAGGTATGGCACCAGGCATGACAGGAACATCAGAAGGCACAGCGTCACCAATTAGTTTTGAGGAGCTACGTGCTAGACTACCACAAGAAGTATCAAACGAGGTAGTTAGACTATTATCAGCTAGCGAAGGCGCATTAATAGACTTTGCGCAGATACAAACACAAGACGACATTTCAAGATTTAACCAAAAGTACAACACAGATTTACAATTACCAGCGCAACAGGCGGTGTAATATGCCAATCCCAATAAACTTAGGTAGTGGATTTCAAACCCAAACAGGGATAGAAACTTTACGTAAAGAAACAAAAGAAAGACAAGAGGCGGCACAAGAGATAGAAGAAAAAGGAGGCATAGATTTTGCAACAGCTATGGCAAACTTAGGAGCTGGGTATGCTTTTAGTTCTCCTGAAATAAGAACTAGAAGGACTAAAAGTGACGTTAGACAAGATCTACCTGGTAGAGAATACATAGGCGGGGGTTTTAAATTATCAAGCACTGTCCCTAAAGGTGCAGAACCCGGAGTATACTATGATGCAAACGCAGGAGATTTTGTTCAAATATATAGAGGTGAACCAACAAGAAACAGACCCGAAGGCATGTTGATTAGAAAAATAAGGCCAGACATCTCTGCATCCTTAGGGGATGATATTAACGACAGATTAAAAATAAAACAAGAAATTAGTGATCTTGTTGCGAAAGGAAGTCTTGCTCCCGGAGCTGGAAAGTTAATAGGGATAGCAGAGATTGCAGCTATTGTACCTTCTTTAGCTAGAGGAGCTATAAAAGCTCCAGCACTTATTTCAAACTTATTATCAAAAACTCCAGAGGCAATAAAAGCTGGAGCAGCGGTAACAGCAAGTGCAGGTGCGGCTGGTGCAGGTGCAGCCGCTGTAATGCCAAGTCCGGTTGAAGCTAAAACTTTTGGCCCTGCTGATAATCTTGTTACTTTTTTAAATAAAACAACTCCCAAAACAAAAGGTGTAAAAAACCCTGAGATAGGAACAGTGCAATTTGCTAGAGTTGCAAATCAAGATGAAATTATAAAAACTGTGCCTTTGGGACAAAACCATTCTAATGTTTTACAAGATCCATCAAGAAAATTTACACAAAACATACCCGATGTGGCTAAAGAAGAAATATTTATGTATGTAAAACAACTAGCTGAAAAAGGTGTGACTTTTGATAAACTTTCTGAAATGAATAAAATTTTACCTAATTCTCTTTTAGGTAGAACTTCCAATAAGATGATAAAAATTAAAAAAGAGTATCAAGCATGGGCTTTAGAAAATGGTTTTGATCCACTTCCTCAACACAACTTTTATAATAGACTTGGTTACAACCCTGACAAACCATTATTTATGGGAGCCACTCTAGGCAACCCAAACACTAGAGGTTTTGCTGTTGGTAATGCGATGATCGACTCTTTTACAAACTATATAAGAACTAATGACCCAACACATTTAGGTATTATTGGGACAGGTAAATATTTTACACCGCCCTCTGGACAAATAAAGGACGTTAAAATTAAAACTCTTTATGAATTAAGCGACAGTATTTATAGTGGTAGAAAAGCTGGTGGCACAGATCAACTTTATAAGTATGTAGCCGACGTGTTAAGTAAAAGTGATGATCCAAAAGTTATAGAATTTTTAGGTGAAAACCCTTTAGCCGCTGTAAAAAAATTAATAGATGAAAAAAGAACTTATATAAACAAAACAGCAAGACAAGTTCAAATGTTAACTTTAAGATCTATTAATAAAGTGCCTGAGGATATGAAAAACATACACCAAGCAGTCGGTCAACAGCTAGCTGATGGTAGTCTTTCTCTTGATGACGCATTAGACCAAGTTATGAATGTAACAGGTTTGGATATGGTGGAGGCAAACATAAGACTATTTGATTATTTACACATGCACAAAGGTAATTATGTAGTGCCTGGTTTTGACAAACGACTTTTTTCTTCAAAAATAGCGGACAGATTAGATGACGTTGAATCTGTGTCATCAGAACTTGGTGAAGCTGTAAATTTAGGAATAAGATTAAACAATCAAATAAGTCAAAAAATATTTAACAATGTAGATGAATATAGAACTATAAGAGATAAAATACAATCGGGTTCGGAATTGTTTGGACCTTCAGGTATGCAGTTAGATGAAATATTTTCTAGAAGAACTATTTCTCAAACAGGCAACGAAATATATGGTTTATTCATTCAACCATTAAGCCCAGTATTAAATATGAAAATAAAAGGTGGTGGCACTGACGCAATTTTAGGTAAAGCTTTAAAAGCGATAAACCTAGTGGGTAACAAAATAACTAAAAAAGACTTTGACGGTTTATTAGATTATTACAAAACTAAAAGATTAGAGGCTGTGAAAGAAAACCCTGGTGTGTTTTTTCCAGAACCTGTTTACGGAAACAAA
>Ga0208919_1001497_pt1 | contig 13403 bp, 28 predicted proteins | sample 4_EtaG_FD_184076 | JGI IMG/M metagenome (GOLD analysis project Ga0208919, IMG submission 184076) | Marine viral communities from the Subarctic Pacific Ocean - 4_ETSP_OMZ_AT15127 metaG (SPAdes) (version 3) | ecosystem: Environmental > Aquatic > Marine > Oceanic | place: Pacific Ocean | collected...
ATACATAACTTTCATAGTGGTCTAGTAATTCAAATATGTCAGTCGTTTCAAACCCACAGCCACGACAGATATGCTTATCCTGTTCGTGAATGGGTGGGTCTATTGCGTACACACAGCCACAAAAGCTATCGTGCTTAGTCATAAGGCAACCACCCTGCCAGTTGGCAACCATCTTCTCGATAGAACCAGTTTATATCTAGGCTTGGATACTTTTCATATATCGCATCGTAGATACCTGATGGTGGCGACCACGCTGTATCAAAGTCTAACTCTATGAAACTATCAGTCTGCCCTACTAACTCGTAGCCAGTCAGGTTTCCCTCTGGGCTAGGTAGTAAGTTCCACTTTGTACCCCAGTGAAGATTACGCCAGTTCCACCAATCAGGCATTACATCATGGAGTTCTTTCTGTACCCCATTGTTATGTGTACCATCTTTCTGTGGCTTGTTGTAATCAGGCTCAGGTATAACCTTATCGAAGTCCAGCACCGGAGTGCCTTTGAAGTCGGTGAAACATTCATCAACAAACTTTGCCATATCTTCTTTCGTACCCTCTATCGTTACTTCGTTACTGCACCAATTAGGCATTGTAAATATAATCCTTTTTTATATCTGCTCCCTCTGGGAACACATCTTGTTCACTCTCTAAATCAGCGAGTGCCTCTAATAGTGTATCAGCCTGACTCTCTTTGTCAAACTCTACTCGCATCGTAACTATAGTTTTCATTCGACCTCTACTTCTTTAGATACTGGATAGTCCCTAACTGATGGATAGATGTAATCTATAAAGTAAGCATAAGGATATACTTTATCCTCATACTCAAACTCTACCGGATACCCGTCGTAATGTTCATAGTAATCCTTACAGTAATCATTCAAAGCCTCAACGAATCCCCTTGTAGGCTGTGCCTCGTAGGGACTTATCTTAGTTGGGGAGTTCTCCCATGTCAGGTCTATACTGAACACTTCATACTTCTCCCCATGCCACTCGATAGTCTCGATACCATCGTCCCGCTCGCTAGGTATCTGTTCGGCAGGGTCGTCTTTGAATGGCGAGATATGCAACAAGGCGTTGTCACTCAAACGCTTTGCAGGTATCGCAGTCATATAGTAGTTGTCTCTAATCCATGCTTTCATTATGCTTTCTCCACTTTATAAGGAATGAGAGGTTTGGTTTTATCTTCCCAAACCCACTCAGGGTTCTCAGCGTCTACAATAACTTCGTGGCAGTCCATACACTCGACAGCCACATTCACGATTTCTGAAGGTTGGTTCAGATATTCGGCATTGAGGTTGCCGTAGTACGCCACTTCTATATTATGTCCTATGTGTCTTGCAATCTTTTCATACATTAGAACTTGTATCCTCATCTGTTATATCCCACATATCTGTATTCATAGTGTGAGAGTATTCTAATGCGTCGTTATAATCACCTGACTCTAACATAACATTAGCTTTATCTTTTATATCCTCGTCTGAGGCATCATCGTCAACTTCTAAAGTTATATAACTCATGTGTACCTCTGGGATACTAACTGTTACTTTTCTCATCTTCTACTACCTCAATAGAGTACAACTGTATGAATGAGTCTGCTTGTTCAGCGTCCCCAAACTCTGCGTCATACGAATCTAGTTTCTCTTTAGCTTCTTCGTAAGTCTCAGCTTCCACCCAGAACTCATTAGCTATAAGTTCGTAAGAGATGCCGTGGTACTTGTGCTTCATTGTCTTAGCCTATTCTCCTGTGCGTACTTTTGGAAGCAGTCCAAACACTGCTCTGTTGATTGTATCTGAATTTCTACAGACATGCAACTCCCACAGTGAACTCCCTCTACATAACGAGCGGAGACACAGTTGAAGCACAGGCATAGGGCTATGACATCATGTTGGTACTTAGTGGTCATTCTCTTATCCCGTTCATCGTTCATAGCATTTGTATAGGCTGGCATTTTAGGGTCTTTCCCCGTCTAAGTGGCGTTCACATATCGGCATCGTTGCTGACAGGCGTTCACCTAGTAGTGTGATGGTGCGGGTTATCCATGTGTCTGCGTTATTGAAACAGCTAGTGATTGAACACAATGGAGTCATCTCCTCTATTGAACACATTTGTAATTCTCCCTCTGCCTAATCAGGCAAGTCTGCTAAAACGGTTTCATCACTTAAGTCAGCAGCTTCTACCATCTTTCGCCACATCAACTTTTCCTTTGCGTTTTCCATCAACTCCCCATTATCGTATGTCTCATCAACTATAACATCAAACCTGTCTGGATGTTCCACGCTCTCTACCCCATCTTGGTTATCACCGTACATCTTTTCTTCAGCTTCTACAGAGTCACGCACATTCTCTACCTTATAGTATGTAGCTTTTGTAGCATACTCTACTAGATAGACTGTATTAGTAGGTAACTGCTTAGTCTCTCTGATGTATTCCCCATCTTCGTTTCTAGTTATCTGTGTGTACGTTGACATTAGTCATGTTCCTCTATTGCTTCACCTTGTTTTATCAAGGCGACTAATCGCTCTGCTTGTACAAGTCTATCAGATGTGCCGTAAACGTCAAGGCTGCGAAAGAACTCCATAGCATCTTTATGAAACCCGACGAGGCTATCTACGTATTCAATGGTGTCATCTATATACATTGTAATTACCTTGTAACTGTGTACAGTAAAGTCAACCAAACCCCCGTAGCTATAAGCACGTTGGTGGTCATCATAAATTGTTCAAATCTCATATCTATACTCCTACTTCTTCAAACAGTGTTTGATTTATTAATAGCTGTCCACCAAATGTTTTCTCATTGACAGACTCTACAATCAGTTTAGCATTAGCCATAGCTTCACGCAACCCTACACATTCTGTTGGGTCGCACTCAGCATTGGATTTGTAATCAGGGTGAGCAGGGCAACTGCTTGAGTGATTGTACTTCATCATAAGCACATGGTTGTCTGTGTCCTCTGGAGCAGACTGTATATGAAGTTCCCTATACTCTGGCATCCATGTCACATACCACGGCGTTGTCGTGTGTTTCATTCTAAGCCTCAACCTTTATGTCTAATCTCTGTTCTTCACTCCATCCCAAATCTTGTTCAAGGTATGGTTCAACCCATCCCTCAATCATGTTGACGATCTCTTGAGCATCGCCCTCTCCGGTTGGTACGTTTATAATGATTCTACTCATCTTATTAACTTCCTATGAATTTCTTTATCTTCTTATTTCTCGACAGCAGGGCAAGCACTAAACCGAAGCTAACGACCCCAACCATTACAATCGGGAACGTCACTTCTGTGTACCTGCCTATAAGAAATAATATAGCATCTTCAACGAAATGTAAAGCTGATATTAATGTAGCTATACTAAGTATCTTCTTCATTTGATTACTCATGCTTCAAGTATATTTGTCTCTGCGTTTCTTCAATAACGTCGTATATCTTTCTAAGTGTCAAAGCTGATTGCCCAACAATCTCCCTGTTAGGGTCTTGGGATATTAGATATTTTATATCCATTAACGCTTTATAAACGACGCTTGTTGTATTTACTGTTTCCATAACTCTCCTTTAAATGGTGGAGGCGGGGAGAATCGAACTCCCGTCCTACAGTTACCGCAAGCGGTCTTAGCTGTAGTCTAACCCAATCGCCCCCTAACTAATCAGTTAGTATCCCAATTATGACATTAGGAAGTATCAGCCGATACTCAGACCCGTCATCATCATTAGGTAGAATGTTATCCAACGGCATGAATGAGGCATCTCTTGGGAGTAGTATTGTATCCCCTGCTTGGATTCCTTTACCGTTGTCAACCCCGACAGACATAACCTCTGCAATCAACGGAGTGTCATGCTTCACAGTGTCAGGCATTATAATCCCTGATTGTGTTTTAGCGTCAGTCTCATCCGGTGTAACCTTGATGAGTATGAGAGTTCCAAAAGGTTTTAGTTTCATTTCTATGTTCCTGCTTTCCTGCTTAATACTTTGTATATAAAGAAACGCTTTGCTTGTTCCTTCGTAATATTATAATACTCCAGTATCCCATCCTTTGTAAAGTCCTGTCTACGTAAGGATGAGTCGAGTATGTTGATCTTAGGGGCTTCAGAGCCACACACAGAGCATAGGAGTCGCTCTGAGTGGTTTCGGTACATATGGGGATGGGCTGTAGTCTTTTTCTTCGTAGCCACTATTTTATCACATCCCGTGATGCTTGCTCCAAACCTGCGAAAACTTGGTTTTTGAACTTACGATAGTCCATTGAGTTAGCGGATGTTTCGACACCCACATGCTCTAGCAACGAATCTCGCGTTACATCATCAGGGACAGGATAACCTATTACCTTTATAATCCCTAGACGGTGTACAAAGTCCCCAACAGTTTTCGGCGTAAGTTTACTGATGCCGACCAAAGCGGTAAGGTCTATTATACTTTTGGTAAGAGCGTTCAACTCATACTTGTCATCACTCCGCTTGTGCCAACACTTTGTCTCTGCATCAGATACATTCGTAATATCCCACTGAACATCCATTATATCTTACCTTCCCCCAAATCTATATCCAAACCTTCCAGTAAGGAATCTAAGTTCTTTTCTTCTTCCAGCCCTTTTAGTTCCATAGCGAACAAAGCCTTGTATACTTTGCGCTTCAAGGACACCCCAACATTAGAGTTACCATACTGTATTGGTGTTAGTGCTATCTCTCTTACCGTCAGCAAGTCGCTCGATGAGAACTCAACGGTTACATCTCTGCCTAAATCTGAGAAGGCTTCTAATAATGCCTTACCTATTAATTGGATGAACCCTATGTCTACTCCGACACAAGAAGCAGGGAGTCTAGCTTTGAGTGGTACGACATGCTCAAAGTCGTGGTCTGAAACCAGCAAAGTAATGTGATCGTCAATGAATAATAATTCCTGTAACGATAGGGGGACTTCTAAGTTCCTCGCATCAGATATGGGGTGGAAGTGATTTTCTTCGTGTGAATCTTTAGACATAAAACACCTTCTCCGTTTTTCCGCAAGATATACAAATTAGCCTACGTTCCGTACTCAAGGGGTCTATGTTTATGATACTGTAAGAACAAGAACCCAATCCTGCCTTATGAAGTATTTTTAGTAAAAGTGACTTTATCATTGTTTGATTCCAACGCTTTCATTAACTTGTCTAATTCCTTACGGAACTTTTTATTGCTTTTATGATCTTCATCTTCGTGGTCTTTGTAACCTGCGTTCAGTTCCTTTAGTGACCGTCGCCTTGAAAGTTTGCGGTCACGGTTTTCCCATTTGTGCATAGTCTCCTCTTTGTACTAATTGATAAACACCTTATCTTATTATACTAGGTAAACCAAGTCCCCGCAACAAGTATGATGATTATCACCATACCTACTCCAGATACAGTATGCCGTAATCTTTCTATACCAGTTCGTATATCATACAAGTATTTGTCGGTGTCACTCTCTGGTATTTTCCACGATGAATTATTCATTATAAACCTAACCATTCTTTCCCTTTAGTGGATATTGGATTCTCTATACTACTCGGTATCTCACCAAGCATCATGTTCAAAGTTAGGAGATAATTATCATATCCCTTTTGATCTCTGTTGGCGTGAGCGAGTTCAAGCCCTAAGACCATCCGTCTGAACTGATCTAAGTGTTCAGTAAACGCTTGATGTGTATCTCTATTCTTATTCATATTATTCTCCATCTAGTATAATACTGTATAGCTAATTGCTTTATTCGCAATCAGCCCAGTCAGTTTGCATTATATCGGTATCACCGTAGTAAGTACACAAGTCCTGATTGAACGCAGAACCTAGTGATGACATAACAGCAAGGAACACAAAGAACTTTACAATATTTTCAACTACCATATACGAACCTCCTGAAAGGTATTTTAGCACATATGTTTAATGTACGCAAATCTAAGGTCGGGAAACAAATCCGCAAATCCGGTGTCCCTCCATTCATGATAACAAAATATGATGTCCAGTCAACCATTGAAAAGAAACGCCCCCTATCAGACTATACATCAAACAAAGTTCCAATGCAGTCAGACAAGCTGAAGGTTCGCCTGATTAACGAAGGCAAGCTAGAACCTAAGTGTGATATCTGTGGGCTGAAGTTTTGGTTGCAAGACCCTATTGGATTGGAACTAGACCACAAAGATGGTGACCACAATAATAACAGCTTACGGAACGTCCGTCTACTTTGCCCAAACTGCCACGCCCAGACCGATAACTACAGGGTGAAGAAGCCGGGGGCTAAGTCCGCAGTAGATGTACACGGTGGAGGATAAGTTAAACCTCTCTCCCTATCCTTGCAAACAAAAAGCCCCGGTCGTAAGACCGAGGCTTATGAGATAGCGAATCACCATCCTTGTTTATTCAACTGTGAAGTATGGGGCTTTCCCAGCTAACGCTCGGAGTGCAGCCCAACGTCGATCTGACCTACGAATATCAATCGCTAATTGTTCCTCCCGTGTAATCTTCCCGTCCTTGACGGCGGTGACTATCCCTACGAGATCGTCAACCAAATCCATGGCTATAGCTACGATAACTCCTAACACAAGAGGAGCTAACACCGTAATTCTAGCAATAATTCCTTGCACAAAATTCCTCCTTACAAAGGATTGTTATTTCCCACACCCACAATTTCCACCACATTTACATTCGCCGTTCATCAAAAGCCTCCTTACTCAATGTAATCACACTCATCACATTCACACGAACACTCACATTCGCTTGGGTCAGCATGGCATAATAAGCTGTCGTCGGTATCACATTCGCAATCACCGAACCAGTTACTCATTCTCCAATACCTTCATACCCAAAGCGATAATGCCTCCAATTGTTCCGGTAGCTATCTCAGGGAACTCGTTCAAGGCTCCCAGAGCAGCCAATGCTCCTAAAACAATTATGGCTAAGAATATCTGTGGTCTAAGTTTTCCTATCATATCTCTCTCCTATTGGAATCTATACTCTATTATACTAGTGCAGGTGCTTATTTATAGTCTCCATACGTCCTGTTATCTCCATAACCACTGAGGTTTAATTGCTTAAGAACATCATTGAATCCGCTGTGGTCAGACATAATGGTTCGCATTTCATTGTTCATGAGAGCGTCAGTTGTTTGCAACTCATTCAAACTATCCTCCAGTTCCTCCACTGCCGCCCATAAATCTTCTGGGTCAAACACTGTGTTCTGACCAATGCTTGTGGCTTTTTCATCCACCTCTACTATTTGTACCTTGAGGTTGTCTACCTCGTTTTGAAGTACAGCTACATCTACATCAGATTGTGTCTCTTGCATTGTAGTCACGTTTGTATCTAATGTCTTTACCGTACTGTCAAGTTGTGCGACGTACCATATAAGTCCGAACGCTTGAGCTACGATAGCAGCGACGATCCCTAACGATACTTTAATATTTTGTAAATCCATATATCACCATCTCATATTATATAGGTATTTCTGATGCCGGGGGGTACACCCCATGATCAGCCATCTTGCTTAGAATAAGTTCTTTTGATACCACCCCAACCATTCGGAAAACAACTTCCTTATTTCTATATACGATTAATGTTGGGATGCTTTTTACGTCATATGCTTTTGGGGTTTCTGGGTTAGCATCAATATCTAATTTCACAAACCTGACATGGTGTCCTAGTTCTCTCTCCAGAATACTTAATGTGGGAGCTAGAACTTTACACGGCCCACACCAGTCTGCCCAGAAATCTACAACAACTGGTCTGTCCGCATTCATCACATCATGAATAAATGTAGAGTCTGTTGTATTGTGCATTCGGATTATCCGCCGACAATTTTCTTAGCGGCTCCACTCGCTACTCCGCCCAAAGCTCCCCCTACTGCTCCAGCTACTGGGGCTAGTAAAGCACCAATGATTTTTTCCATCGGTACCTCCCTTTCCTTATCAGTGCCCGTCCATGTCTCGTCAGGTCTTTCAGCTTCTAATACACGTTTGAATATATCTGTGGATTTTTTCAGGTGTTCATCTCCATCTTCATCATCCGAAGTTTGAAGGAACCCATGGTCTCCTATGTTTAAGTAACTGGGTCGTTTAGCTGAACGATCTGGGTTTGCCTCAGTAGTAGAAGTCTCTCGGAAAAATCCCTTGTCCATACTCTTCCAATCTATGTTTTGTTTACTGCCGGTTAGTCCAGCCGCTCCACCAGCTAGAGCACCCCCCGCACCTTTCACACCAGCTTTAGCGGCACCACCCACAGCCCCTGCAACATCTCCTATTATCCCTTTTTCAGCAATAGGCTCCCGTGAAATGATCTTAGTTTTGGAATCAAAATCAGTTCTCGTTCTAGTCACTGGTGGGCTATCATCTACTCCTCTCAGTGCAGTAGTGGTAGTAACTTTATCTTTTAGAATATTTGCAAACATATCCGTTGCGGACTTAACCATCTCCTCTACGTTAGGATCACCCAAATCCTGACCGGCTTGGTTTACTATCTTGGAGGGTACAGGGCAACCGGGTTCGTCGTAATCAACAGGGTGGCGTAAATTCTCTGGGTAAACATACATGGGGAAGCCCATCTCATCTAACAACGCCCTGTGTTGAATCTGTCTAGCTGTCCCGTTTTCAAGCACAGCCATTTGCTTACCGTTTAATTCAGGCACTATGCCCTCCTTCGATGCTTTACCCAACCATGTAGAGAATACCTCAGTAAATGAAGGTACATCTTCCTTACTGATTACAAACAAATTGTTATCAGATTCAGTTGGAACTGGTTGTTCAGCTTTCATTAGTTCAAAGTGTGCCCCTTGGTTTACACCTTTCTCACAAATGGTTACCTCCGCAAGCTCTAAACTATCTACCTGCATGTAACTATCTGCACCCTTGCTGATATTTTTCGTCTTAGTAGCACTTCCAGCAATAGAGTACGACCTCATCTTACCGCTATTGATTTGTTCTTTCACTTTCTTAGAAATTTTTGTATCATCTCTAAGTTCTGAGATGAAGAATAAGTTATCACCTTCCACACCACTCTTGAATATCTGACCGCCCCTTGAAATATATACAGGTAATGCATGCCCAACCTGAACATCGGAGTGCATAACCATCACGTTACGGGTTCTAAAGTTATCCATGTATCGCTCAAACGCCTCTTCCAAAGCTTCAGAGGTAATCAAGTGCCCTTCCCTGTCCACTAGCTCCACTGAAGCGGGGCCTCCTATAACGGTAGGCTCGTCCTCCCCATTCAAGTCAAGGATGTCAACGACATTAGCGTACTTCGGAACGTTTGGGTAAGCTCTGTGTAAGGTGATTAATTCAGCCGGGGATGCCAACCCAGCTTTAAACAAACGCTCATACTCCTTCAAGCCTCCCTGAACATCGTCCATGGTAACTTTACCACCATCCGCCTTATCAAGAAAGACAATGGAGTCATCGCTCTCAGCTAACCACTGTTGGTATGCGAGGTTGGTAGTCATTAGGCTTGGTGTATTCCCCATACTACTCCATAAACGGCAGGAGTTTCAGAGCCAGTTCCGTTTATGAAACTTATGTTCTTTCTGAAGTCTACGGGGAAGGTAGTTTCAAAGAACCCTGAAGCAGGGGTGTTGGCTGCTGGAGCAGCAATCCAAATTCCTGTAGACGAGGATGCTGTACAATCAAATGATAGGTATGTATCATGTGATACATTTATACGAATCCCACGAATTACGACAGAATCTACACGCTTCTTAGACATAGAGGCATCAGCGGTTCCTAACCATGAGAAGTTACGACCCTGTGCCCCGTCCGTGTAAGTCGAATAACCTCCACCATGTCGAAGCTCGTTGTGAAATTTATCTATATAGAAATCAGTAGTATGTTGAGTAGTTGTAACAATTTTTATACGCAGGTTATTAGTTGCTGTTAGGGGCGGTATTTCATACTTCACCTGCAATTGCTGGAATGATGTGGACAGGTTTACAGTATTACCCGTAGCCTTGGTAACGTCGCTGGAATCAGTAATGATGATTTGAACAGCGTTAGCCCCAGAAGCTCCTCGTACAGTTGCTTGACCCGTTAGAACCATAGGTTGTTGACCGTTGCCGCCACCAGTTGAAACTTGGGTGTAAACACCCTCACCAGCAGCGGAGTTGTCAGGGTTAACCAACAGTGACGCTGCCCCAGTATCTTGTTGGGCAGTGCTCCTAGAAATAGAAGACCCCGTTGCTGTAAACTCAGTAATGTCAGCCGCTTCAACTCTAGGGTTAGTTACCAAGTTTGTAGCAGCATCTCCTCTGGCAACCGTAAACAAATCCTCCGCTGTATTTGCGGAAGATAATGTTGCTTTGAATGGGTAATATTTTGTGAACGGATGGGTAGACGTTCTAGTGCTGGGGTCTATCTCCCACGAAGCCCACTCATCGTGCATTATCGAAGTATTAACCATATTCCAAATTCTCCTATCGGGTGTTTGTCCAACCTACTAAAGCTACCAAACTACCAAGTACTACTATAGTATGAGTTATCAGTAAGCCTACGGCTATAAAGCCGGTTTTAGCTCCCGATACTCGGCTACGCCAATCCTGTAAATGCTCAACATTTGTATTTATTTTTTCCAGACCATCAGCTAACTTCACGTTCAACGCTGATTGAGTCTCAATATATCTATCTAACCGTTCCATATACGTTGCTAGTTTTACATCAACAGGTTCGGAAGACATTCCTAACCACGACCATAGACCATTATGCGAGCGGTAATATTACTTAAGTCCGCAGCGTTAGCTACTTCTATAGTTGTTTGCAGATCAGTTGATGATTCACTTGCGTCGCTGTTGTAAACTTTGATCTTTGAATTTGAGTAGTCATACAAAGCAAAGTATGCGTAATCAGTTCCTGAAGCATCTTCAACATTACCGATAACTACGAATTCAATTTTATCCCAGCCAAGATCGGATGCCGTGAAAGGCTCTCCACCAGTTACATAACTGTCATCAAAAGTTACTTCTACTATTCGATACTGGAGATTACCCGGAACTCCCTTTGGGAATTCTGCCCCACCAGAACTACTTGCGATTGAAAGTGCCATTATACATTCCTCCGGAATCTAAACGATTCAGTCTAAAAATCGTAATGTGAGGGAGCCGAAGCTCCCCCACATTACTAAGGTAGGTTTCTATTTTACTCGTTTAGGTCGAGTATTTTCGCCTGTACGTCGAAACGGTGTGCCCTGAGTTCAGCCATCGTATAAAGCAAACCACGAACTACTAGCGACGAAGCCGCAAAGTAGTCACGGTTCTCGATGTACTGGGTAGGTTGAGCTACCGCAACTTCAAGATAGTCCGTGTCTAGTACGTAAACGTTAGAACCATGAGTACCACCAGTGGAACCAATCACAGGCGACTTAGTGGTATCCGCATCTGGAAGAATTGGAATTCCCATGTAAGTAGCAAGAATCAGACCGGTGCGAGTACCGGGGAAGGTCTTTTCAGAACCTACACCAACCGTATACTCTTCCTGACCGAGATACCTCTGTTGAGAGTTCAGTAACCGCTCAAGCTTGAAGTACTGATCATGACCCATGACAATGAGTTTTGGCTCACCACCATTGGTACGAATCTTCTGAATAGCGGTGTCCAGCATGTTTAGGGACAAGTCCCGTCCAGTACCGCTGTTACCATCTACAGAGGCCGCAGTTTTCCACGGGTTGTCTGCAATAGTTCGACCTGAAGCCGCTAAAGTAGTGGTTAGGTCGTAAGCGTTAGCGAAAGTCGCTACGTTGCCGTCCAAGAAGTTAGTCCCGTCAATTGATACAATGTCGTCAATTGAAGTCATACCCGCACGACTGTATGTGAAAATACCGTCAGCGGTTGCTGGGGATGATTCTAGCACAGCGTCAACCGCTGCGTCGAATGTCAACGCCCTAGTTGTTGCACTCTTAGCGGTAATCTGAGCACCTGTGGTGTTCTCAAGAGTACCGGCATCCGAGAAACCAACTTGGTCACCAACCCTAAAGTTATTTGCGTTAGTCGCAATAATAGAAGAAGTTGACGTTGCGGTCGTAATGCCCGCCGTTGAAGAAGCTAGAAGCTCAAGGTTCATTTCCTTGATGTGGTCTAGCTGTGCGTTCTCGTTCTCAAGAGCGAGAACATCACCAACACCACCCTCAAGCTGCGATGTAAACATCGCCTTGACGGAGGCTGCAAACGTCGTACCAACGATACGAGGCAGTGAAGATACTGTCTGAATCGCTGAGATGTCTACAGTTGGGAGTGAACCCGTCTCTGTAATCGGGTTAGAGCGTTCTGAACCACGGTCGGAACGTACCCTCCAACCAGCTACGTTACCCCAGACGTTTCTGGGAAGTGCATTGAAGAACCTAGTTTGGTTATTCAGTGCATGCCATACCTTACGACCAAAGGTGGTCGTAAATATGTTTGTGTCGGTATCGACGGTAAACGGTGTCCCGCTAAACGCCTTCGACAAGTACTCAGAGCCTAGAACCGATTGGGTTGCCCCACGGTTTGCCTGAGCAATATATTCTGCTAGTGAAACTGACATTTAAGATTTCCTCCTGTTTTCTCAGACTAAAGGGTTACATCACCCTGTTCAACAGAGTATTGAAGTTTTCTAAGTTCTGAGTAAGACATGTTAGCTAGTTCATCGACAAGCTCCCCATCTGATGGGTTAGCTTTCACGATCTCTACTTCATCATTACCCATGCTCAACGTAGGTGCAACCAAGCGACGCTCTTCTTTCCAACCCGCCTTGCGGAGAGTGGATTCGGTTTCGTCCCTAACAGACTTAGAAATGTCTGTCTGAGCACCAGAAATCTGCTTCTTCAAGTTAGCGATTTCTTTCTTCATCTGCTTGAAAACAGATTCTTCCATAGCTTCGTCATCGTCCTCGGCTGGAGCTTCTTCGTCTTCAGCCTTCTCTTCCTCTTCCTCACCGGAAGCTTCTTCCTTCATAGGGAACTTGCCCATCTTTTCCTTAGGCTCATCTTCTTCCTCAGGTACATCTTCAGCCTGAAGCGTTGCTTGCTGGTTTTTCGCATCGGTTTCGGGGGCTACTGTAGCCGATGAGTCATCACCGTCTTGGTTCAGTGCGCCACTGTTCTTGACTTTGCGGTCACCAACATCTTCGAGTTCGTCGGTGTTCTTAAGCAGGGACACGACTTGGGAAGCCACATCTTTAACTAAAGCCATTCTAGCATCTTCCTGTTCCTTTGCGAACAGAGTTTGCTCTTCATCCTCCTCAGCCTTTGAGAGGCGGGAGTCCATCTTGGTAAGTACTTCAGCAAGGGCAGTCAAACCTAATGACGTTCCTTCCATGTACTTTTCAAGACGAGTGTATAGTTCATCTGCCATGGTATATCCTCCATATATTTCTATGCCGTATCCAAACTTCATAAAGGTTGGTCTAAGCCACCGCCGACCCCTATAAACAAATATAACCTAGTTAA
>Ga0208919_1001498_pt1 | contig 13394 bp, 10 predicted proteins | sample 4_EtaG_FD_184076 | JGI IMG/M metagenome (GOLD analysis project Ga0208919, IMG submission 184076) | Marine viral communities from the Subarctic Pacific Ocean - 4_ETSP_OMZ_AT15127 metaG (SPAdes) (version 3) | ecosystem: Environmental > Aquatic > Marine > Oceanic | place: Pacific Ocean | collected...
GCGTGTGAGTGAGATAGTGCAGGCGGCGCGATTCGCCGGCATCCAGGGTGTCGTCCGCCACCCAGTAGGCGACTATATTGTCGTGAGTCTCATCGGGGGTAGGGATTTCGACAAGTTCCACGTGACCCGGGCCCCAATCATCCAGCGGCACAATCCATTGGCTGGGGCGACGGTGATACTGGGCTTCGGTATCCAAATAGCGGTTAAAATCCCGCTCCCGTTGCATTAATCCAAAGCCTTGAGGGGAGTCGTCTACAAAGGCGGATGTATGCAGGTGAGATGGGTTACTCAGCGGGCGCCAGATCCACTCGCCGCTACCGGCATGTATCAGTAGGCCATCGGAGTCATGCACCTGTGGACGAAAATCGTCCGGCCGCTCGCGGCTTGCCTCACCATAAGTGAACATACTGGTGAGCGGTGCAACGCCCAGCTTGGTAATATCTTGCCGGGCAAACAGCTCCGCTTCGACCTCGACCTGAGTATTCTCACCGGGTTGGATAACAAAGCGATAGGCGCCGCTGACCGAGGGGCTATCCATTAACGCCAGCAGTTCAATCTGTTCGGCATCAGCCTCGGGTTTATAGAGCCAAAACTCGCGAAATGCCGGAAACTCTTCGCCATCTGGTGAGGCGGTATCGATCGCCAGCCCGCGGGTAGAGAGTCCGTAAGCCTGGTCACGCCCCACAATGCGGAAGTAGCTGGCACCGAGAAATACACCAAATTCGTCGGCGTAGTCATCGCTGTTAAGAGGGTAGTGGAGGCGAAACCCCGCATGGCCGCTGCCGGCTAAGTCTTGCTCTTTCAGTGCGGCGGCATTGCCATCGTAGGTGTAGTCCTCTGCTGAAAAGGGCAGGGGCGTTACCGTGTCGTTTTCGATAACGTTCAAGGCAATCGGGGTTTGAAACAGAAAGCCGCTATGAAATAACTGTAGGTTAAAAGGGCTCTCGTCTTTCCAGTAGGCGTGTTCGGGATCAAAGCGAATTTGCCGGTAGGTATCGTAGTCAAGCTCACGCAATACCTCTGGTAAGGTCTCTTTCGGGGCTTGGTAGGTTTCTTGAGCAAGCTGTTTGGCGCGTTCAATAACCTGCCTGAAATGCGCATCGTCTGCGGCCAACGCTGGCAAGGTCAGCGCGCAGCCAATTAACACTATCCATTTGCCAGGCCGCCACTTGGCAACCGGCTTCCTACCAACTTCATTACAACGCATGGGCGAAATCCTTTCCGGTGAGGGCCTGCAAAGCGCATGGCCTAAAGCCAAGCAAAGCGTGAAATTTTTACACAACAACTATACGATAAAATATTACAGTACATGATTATTGCGCTTTTCAGCAGCCTTATTCCTTGCTCTCTTATCTTGCGATTGGGTACAGCTACTCAACGAGACCAAGCGCTGACAGACTGTACCTTTGACACTGTAAGCTAAAGTAGGCACCTATGGGGATGCGATGAGTCGATTATTACTAATGCTTCTAACGCTGAATTTCTTACTCATCGCGCCGCTCTGGTGGCGTTTTGGCGAGATCAGCTCATATTTGCTCGCTTGGGAGGCGCTTATCATTGCGCCGCTCATGTTGCTGCTCCCCGTCGGCCAAGCGCGCCGCATAGTGTCCATCGGACTCGTTAGTTGGGTGATGTTGGCAACCGCCGCGAATCTAGGCGCAGCCGCCGCCCAAATGGCCTTTGCCCGGCCACTTAATCTTTATCTTGATATACCTTTGCTGCGCTCAATTTATCACCTGCTAGTAGGTAATGTAGGTCAACTGTTGGCAGTTTGCGCAATGCTGCTGGGGGTTGCCCTGCTGATAGCCATCACTCTGGTTTTGGCACGCCTGATGATGCCACCCGTTGCCAACTCTGTTAAGCGCCTGCCTGGCGTGGTCGCGTTAACGCTGTTGGTCACTGCCACTACCGGCGCGGCGCTTGAACTCAATGGAGTACGGCTGATAGAAAGCGCGCGCTTGCCAGCGGTGGACACCACGCGTTTTCAGTGGCAGCAAATTACCGATACCCACGCCGCCCGCCTCGCCTTTACTGCACAGCTGGAGGCCGCACCCATGGAGGCGCGACCACTGCTGGGATTGGCGGGGCGCAATGTACTGCTCACCTTTATTGAGTCCTACGGTATCTCGGCGCTGGAAAACCCACGTTACTCCGACGTTCTACTGCCTACTCTAGCCGAGATGCAACAGCGCCTGGGGGAGCATAACCTCCACGTGGTCTCTGGCATGTTGGCCTCACCCATTCGTGGTGGGCAGTCATGGCTAGCCCACGCGACAGCCCTCAGCGGCCGCTGGATCGACAACCAGCTGTGGTATCAGCTGATGTTGGACAGCGGCCACTCCACTTTGATCGATGATTTTCGTGCCACTGGTCAGCGAACCCTCAGTGTGATGCCCGCCATTACCCTGGCGTGGCCGGAAGGGGAGGCCTACGGTTTCGATGAAATTGCCGCAGCGAAAGATATCGCTTACGCCGGGCCTGCTCTCAACTGGGTAACCATGCCGGATCAATTCACTCTCGATTACACCCAGCGCTACTTGCTAGGTGAGACACCGGTGTTTGCCCAATTGGCACTGATCTCCAGCCATGCCCCATGGACGCCGATTCTGCCGGTACTGGACAATTGGTCATCCATTGGCGATGGGCGTATTTTTGCCCCCTGGGAGGATGCCGGTGACCCACCAGAAGTGCTGTGGCAGGACATTGAGCGCATTCGTGACCACTACGCCTGGTCGGTGGACTACGCTGTGAAAGTCACCGGCCGCTGGGCTGAACGTGTAGTGGATGATAATACCTTGATGATAGTGCTGGGGGATCATCAAGCCGCGCCGTTGATTACCGGTGACGATGCCAGCGCGGCAGTACCGGTGCATATTATTAGTGGCGACCCTGCGCTATTGGCACCCTTTATAAAGCGTGGCTTTGTTCCCGGCACATTGCCTACGCTCGAAGAGTCGCGCGACGCGCCCAGAATGAGCCAATTACGCCACTGGCTACAGGCCGATTTTGGAGAGTTAGCGGTGGATGTAGCCACTGATGTGACAACAGGAATGACTGCTGGGGTAAGTGTTGCCTCTGATGTACGGCCAGTCACCGTTTCAAACACAATGACAAGGACGCAGGAATGATTCAGCCAGTGATTTTAAGCGGAGGCAGCGGCACGCGGCTCTGGCCGCTTTCCCGAGAGCAGATGCCGAAACAGTTTTTGCGCTTAACCTCCTCCCAGAGTCTGCTCCAGCAAACCCTAAGCCGCTTAGCCGGGCTAACCGACACAGCACCAATGCTGATGGGCCATCATAGTCACCGCTTTTTAATGGCCGAACAACTGCGCGAAATGGATCAAGCCGCTACCCTGGTGCTTGAACCTGAAGGCCGCAATACCGCTCCGGCAATTGCTTGTGCGGCGCTATTGGCGCGCCAGTCTGGCGATGACCCGCTACTGCTAGTGCTCCCGGCTGATCATGTGATTGGTGATGTCCAGGCGTTTCAATATAGCGTTTCACTGGCTGTGTCGTTAGCAGAAGCGGGTTATCTCGTAACTTTTGGCGTTGTGCCCACACAGGCTGAAACGGGTTACGGCTATATAGCTTGCGGGGAGCCGCTGGAAGGCGGCCATCATCTGGCGGCCTTTATTGAAAAACCCGATGCCAAGCGGGCGACAGCGTTAGTCGACAGCGGCGATTACCTATGGAACAGCGGCATGTTTCTACTTCGCGCTTCAAGTTACTTAGGTCAACTAAAACGGCTCCAGCCAAATATGCTGGAAGCCTGCGAAGAGGCGGTTAGCAGTGCGCATCATGACTTGGATTTTCTACGTTTGGGTGAAGCGGCGTTTCATCGCTGTCCTGCAGACTCCATCGATTACGCGGTGATGGAGCACTGCGATCGTGCTGCGGTAGTGCCATTGGCTGCCGCTTGGAGCGATATCGGCAGTTTCGATGCGCTGTGGTCAACCGTTACGCCTGACGCGGCGGGTAATGCTACCAAAGGCGATACGTGGTTGACCGACACGCAGGATTCGTTGGTGTTTGGCGAGCACCGCTTGGTGGCCACACTGGGCGTGAATAATCTGATTGTCGTGGAGACATCGGATAGCGTACTAGTGGCCCACCGTGATCAGGCGCAGCAGGTAAAGCAGCTAGTCACATCGCTTACCCAAGCGGGGCGTAGCGAACCCTGCACGGCAGCCCAGATCCAGCGTCCCTGGGGCAGCTTTCAGGCCATGGACAGAGGCGAGCGTTATCAGGTCAAACGCATTACCGTTAAGCCTGGTGGGCGTTTATCGCTGCAGCGCCACCATCACCGGGCTGAACACTGGATCGTGGTGAGGGGAACAGCGCAGGTAACGCTAGAAGAGAGTCGCTTTTTGGTAACTGAAAACCAGTCCACCTATATACCTATTGGGGCACTGCACCGGCTGGAAAATACCGGCAAAATACCCCTTGAACTGATTGAAGTGCAGTCGGGGAGTTATTTGGGCGAGGACGATATTGAGCGTTTAGATGATGTTTACGCCCGTGGCAGCAGTGAATGACGTCTAACTCACCAAAGCCAGCTATTAGGGCGTGCCGGTGTTAGCCCTTTGCGAACATCGACCCAGCCGAGTACGCAGCGCACGCCTAGCCATACCGCTAGCAGCGGCCAGAGCAGGGTGCCGACTATCACAATGCTTAGCAAAAAGGCGATGCAGGCATAGAGCGTGCCGATCCAGAAGGTGCGGATCAGATACCGGTAGTGCTGCTGCAGCCAGGGCGCCGCTTCTTTACGATAAACATAGGCGATGATTACGCCAATCAGCAGGGTGATATTGGCAGTGACAATACCCGCTAAGTAAAGCGCGTAGATAATCTGCGGAGCGCGTATCTCATCGCGGGGTATAGGGGGGTGTGCCATCAGTTCTCTCTTTTTCAGCCTAATAAAGACGATAGTCGCGGAAGTTGGCTAGATTTTGCTGCTCCTGCACTACTTTACGGTAGCGCTTGTACTCCCATTGATACTGTGCAGGCTCCAAGGCAATCGCACTCTCGACGCTGGCATTGACGCCTGTGGCAGACTGCACATCATCGTCGCTATAGACCCGCTCGTCGGCATCCAGAAAATGGATCTCAAACCCTTTACCAGGAATACGTAGCGCGACGCCGGTGACTACCCGTGCCTGGGTGCGGGCGACCAATTTCGGCAGCAGGGTGGCGGTGTAAGCCTCGCGACCAAAGAAGGGTGCAAAAACGCCGCTGCCCCAGTCGGGCTCCTGGTCAGGTAGTATGCCAATCGCTTCGCTGCGTTTAAGCGCTTTAAGTAATGCCGCAACGCCGCGGGGGTTGGTGGGAACCAAACTTGCCCCCATACGCTCGCGGCCATGACGAATGACGGGATCGAGGGCGGTGATTTTGGGTGGCTCGTACATGGCGGTGAAAGGGAAATGGCTCGAGAGCCAAAAGTTAAGCACCTCCCAGTTGCCGAAGTGCGGGGCAAGCACAATCACGCCGCGGCCTTCGGTGCGGGCGTTATCGAGCTTGTCGCGACCGTGCACCGCTAAAATGCTGGTCTCTACCTTGTTTGGTTCCGCCATCCAGGCGTGGCCCAGCTCCAACATCGTAGCCGTTGAGTGGCGTAAACTGTGCTGACCATGGGTTTTACGTTCAGCAATGGAGAGGTCTGGGTAAACGATCGCTAAGTTGCGATCGGTTACCCAACGCTCACGCTTATTAAAGCGGTAAACCAGGGGGCCGAGCGCCGAAGAAATACGCCACAGGCGCGCAAGCGGCCAGCGTGACAGTTGACGCCACAGCCAACTGATCGCACTGGCTTTGGAAAAACGCCTAGCGTTATTAGCCCCCTGTGGTGTCATCGTTAAATCAACCAAGTATCTACATTGGAAGGTGCGCGCTTCTCTTGCAGCCCTTTGAAACCTTTAACACAGCGAATAATGAACCACACGGCTAGCGCCAGCAAAAGTGGGAAACCGATCACTGCAAAGAGCAATATCGAGAAAATAATGCCGTACACCAATCCTATCCAGAAGGTGCGGATCTGGTAGCGGTAGTGCTCGTCCAGCCACGTAGGGCCTTTGCCCTTATAGACATAGGCAATGACCACACCAATAATCGACGTAAAACCAAGGATAAAACTGGCCAGATAGAGCGCATAAATAACCATTGCCATGGTTGTGTCGGGCTGGGAGCTCTGCTCTTCGCTTACGACTTGGCCGTCGAGTGGGGATTCACTTTCGTTATCAAGCATAACGTTTCCTTTCATTCAATTGTATAGATGCTGAAGTGGGTGATGGTGCTTGGCACATCAGTGCGCGCTATTTAAGCGCGATATATAATACCTTGATTCATTAGACTTAGCATTAACGCGAAGAGGGGCGGCAAATCTCTAGCAGGTTACCGTCCGGGTCACGCAGATAAATCGACTCAATCGGGCCTGTGGCGCCTTGGCGGGCGACGGGGCCTAGCTCTACGTCTATCGCCAGCGCATCTAAATGCTGCTTGAACTCATCCAGCGGCAGCTGGCAGCGCAGGCATAAGTCCAGGCTGCCAGGGGTGGGTGTGGCTGAAATGGGGGCAATATCGGTGTCGGTTTGATGTAGGCGAAGTGCCGTATCACCGAGCATTAAATCGACCCGTTGGGCATCGCGATAGCGCACGTCTAGGCCCAAAACACGTGAGTAAAAATCGACTGCGCGACCCATATCGGTCACGGTTACAACAAGATGATCCAGACCTGATAGCATGCCACCTTCCTTAATACGTAACGATAAGCCAGAGAATACGATGATGCGCTGCTGTCCGCTCTGTGTGGAGCCCACTACTGCGCCCTACCACCGGGATCGGCGTCGTGACTACTACCAGTGTGCCACGTGCAAGCTGGTATTTGTCCCCCCCGAGCAGCATTTAAGCGCCGCTGCAGAAAAGGCCGAATACGATAAACATCAAAACTCGCCGCATGATACGGGATACCGGCGCTTTTTAGGGCGTTTATTTACCCCGCTGTTAGCTAAGCTCGAACCCAACGCCCGCGGTCTTGATTTTGGTTCAGGGCCAGGGCCGACGCTGTCGGTTATGTTCGCAGAGCAGGGGCACCCGATGGCTATTTACGACCTTTTTTACGCCCCCGATGCCTCAGTTTTGACACAAATATATGATTTTATCACCGCCACAGAAGTTGTTGAGCACTTGGCGCAGCCCGGCAAGGTGCTTACGCAGTTGGCGGATCAGCTCTCGCCAGGTGGCTATCTGGGCTTAATGACCAAGCGCGTCACTTCGCCGGAGGCTTTTGCCCGCTGGCACTATATTAGCGACCCCACCCATATCAGCTTTTTTAGTGAGGAGACCTTCCGTTGGTGGGCACAAAAGAATAGTTTAGTAGTGGAATTTCCTGGGCCAGACACGGTTATTCTACACAAAACGCTAACGTGAATAATTATAACGTTAGAAAAGCATTGACTTTGCCCCCTTTGGGGTAATAATTGCGCGCCGCTATCCCGGCCTGACTCGATGTGCCAGGTGAGATGACGGTTCCTGTGAACACGCTTAGTAGCGTTTTTACGCCTGTTTTCAGTCCTTTGTTTCACCACTTTTAGGCAAGACGAGGTTTTCATGTCGCGGCAACTGCTAGCCATGGCGCTGGCGCCCCTGTTAGGGCTCTTCATTCTCGGGATTGGCAACGGTTTTCTTGCCACCTTAATTACCGTGCGCTTGGATGCTGCCGGTGAGTCGGCCACGGTCATCGGTATTGTCTCGTCGGCTTACTTTATCGGTTTAGCGTTGGGCGCAATGGTGAATGACCGCCTGTTGCTGCGCATTGGCCATATTCGCGCTTACGGCAGTTTTGCCTCATTAGTGGCCGTCACGGTGCTGCTGCAAGGCTTGTTCTTCGACCCCTGGGCCTGGTTTGTACTGCGCCTTATCGGCGGCTGGGCCACGGTTGGGGTTTATCTGGTTATCGAAAGCTGGCTGCTCACGTCAGGCGACCAGAAGGTTCGCGGCCGCCTGCTGGCGCTTTATATGATTTCACTTTACGCCGCCGGTGTATTGGGCCAACTGCTGCTGGGTGTTACCAACGCCATGGGCGTCACTGCGCCCTTTATGGTGATTGGGCTACTGGCCTCGCTCTCTGTGCTACCTATGGCGATGATTCCTCGCGTGTCACCGATTATGGAGCACGCCGAACCGCTTCCCCCGCACCGTTTGATCACCCTGACGCCCACCGGTGTGATGGGTAGTTTAGGCTCTGGGATGGTGGTAGCCGCAGCGTACACACTGCTCCCGCTCTATTTACAGCGTATTGGCATGAGTGTCAGTCAGGTGGGGCAGATGATGGCGGTGGTGATTATGGGCGCGATGCTGCTGCAGTACCCGATTGGCCGTTGGTCGGATCGCCATGACCGACAAATGGTACTGATTGGCATTAGCGGTTTCTGCGTGCTGATCTCGGCGGCGATGCTTTGGCTGCCGCTCTCTACGCCGCTGTTGGCGGTACTGCTATTCTTGCTTGGCGGTGGGGTATTTGCGCTCTACCCGGTGGCGGTGAGCCACGCCGCCGACCGCGCCCCCGCAGGGGCGCTGGTGCGTATGAGCCAGGGCCTGTTGCTGATCAACTCCATTGGCGCCACGATCAGCCCGCTAATGATTTCTCCGGTGATGACCGCGATGGGCGATGCGGGTCTGTTTTGGGCCTTCGGCTCACTAAGTCTGTTCTTTGTTATGTTCTTCTCCTGGCGGCGTAGCGTGCGCCCGGCGCCTGTGCCTGTGGCACCCTTTACGCCGACTACGCCAATGACCGCTGCTGGTGCTGAGCTGGTGGTCACCGAGGAGTTGATGCAGGGGGCACTGGAGCACGAGCACTTGGAGGATCTCTCAGATGCCGTATGGGACGTCGACGCCGCTGAACCGGTGGTAGGGCCGCCTGCGGAAGATGAGAGCCATATCACTTATTATGATGATGTGGAGCAAGCAAGTGAGCGAAAGTAAAGACGGGTGAGGACGCTAATCATAGCGGGTGATACCTTGGGCTAATGGTGTGGGCAAGAGAGTGTTACTACTATCAAGGGTACACTTTCAAACAATTGTTTAATTTTCAGCCCGAGGTTCGCTATGAATGTTTACGCCGCACCGGTACGCGATTTGCGCTTTGTGCTTGAAGAGCTGCTAGCGCACCGTTCGCTTAGCCTGCCGGGCTTTGAAGAGGCCACGCCAGACTTGGTCGAGGCGGTACTCGAAGAGGCCGCAAAACTGGCCGGTGACATTTGGGGCCCGCTTAATAAGATTGGTGATCAGCAAGGGGCCAAGCGCCACTCCGATGGCAGTGTGACGACGCCAGAAGGCTTCGCGACGGCTTACCAGGCTTATGTCGAGGGTGGCTGGAACGGTATTGGTGTATCAGAAGCACTAGGTGGTCAGAACCTGCCAGAAGTGGTTGCCAGTGCGGTGCAGGAGATGCTTCACGGTGCCAATATGGCGCTGGGGCTCTGCCCCATGCTGACCGCTGGCGCTATCGAAGCGCTGGCCCATCACGGTAGCGATGCGCTCAAAGCGACCTACTTGCCCAAACTGGTGGAAGGCACCTGGACGGGCACTATGAACCTGACCGAATCCCAAGCGGGCTCGGATCTCTCCCAAGTACGCACTCGCGCGGTACCTGAAAACGACCATTACCGCATCAGCGGCCAGAAGATCTATATCACCTGGGGCGAACACGATGCCGCCGAAAATATTATCCATCTTGTGCTAGCCCGCAAACCCGATGCGCCGGAAGGCAACAAAGGTATTTCCCTGTTTCTGGTACCCAAGTTCCTGATCAATGAAGACGGCTCCTTGGGCGAGCGCAACGACGTCACCTGCGCCTCTATCGAGCACAAACTGGGCATTCATGGCTCGCCCACCTGCACCCTGAGCTTTGGTGAAAACGGCGGGGCGATTGGCTACCTTGTTGGCGAAGAAGGGCGTGGCCTTAATCATATGTTTACCATGATGAACGAGGCGCGTCACAAAGTCGGTATTCAGGGTATTGGCGTGGCCGAACGTGCCTGCCAGCACGCCTTTGCCTATGCGTTGGAGCGTCACCAAGGGCGCTCTCCCAAAACCCGTGGCGGCGCTGAATGCAGTATCAGCGATCATTTAGACGTGCGCCGCATGCTGCTCTCCATGCGCTCACGTACCGATGCACTGCGTGCGCTGGCGCTCTACTGCGCTGCCGAGTTGGATACTGCCCGCCACGCTGAAAGTAACGAAGCCCGCCAAACCGCCCAGGCCCGCGCGGATATTTTGATTCCAGTGATCAAAAGCTTCTCTACCGATCAGGCAGTGGATATCGCCTCCATGGGGATTCAGGTGCACGGTGGGATGGGCTATGTGGAAGAGACCGGAGCAGCGCAGCTACTGCGCGATGCTCGCATTGCGCCTATTTACGAAGGCACCAACGGTATTCAGGCACTCGACTTGGCGGGACGTAAACTCCAGCGTGACAATGGCGAAGCGCTCGCTGCGCTGCTTCACGACGTTTCCGCCACCGTGGAGCAACTCAATGCCGACCCCGCTTTGTCAGCGTTGGGCAGTAGTTTGGCCGCAGGGCTTGAGGATTTGAAAGCTGCCCAGACAATTGTGCAGGAACAAGGCAGTGACCCTGAAATCGGCGCAGATGCGGTGCAGGCTTACGCAACGCCGTTCCTGAACTTGGCGGGCCACGTGCTGTGTGCTTGGCAGATGGGGCTGGCGGCTCTCAGCGCCCATGCTGCCCTTAACAACGGCAGTGATGATCCCTTCTATACTGCCAAGATGCGCAGCGCCGAATTTGCCATCACTCAATGGCTGCCGGTAGGCCGCGCCCAGCGCACGGTGATTGAGGCGGGTATGCAGTGCTTAAGCGATTTTGAGGTTCACTAACGCTAATTTGCAGCTTCACGCCGCCGCCTCTTGAGGCGGCGGCGCTGTTTCTAAGCGATCAAAACAACCATTTTAAACAAACTCTTAAAACGAACGCTTTCAAAAACATCAACAAAAGTCAGGAGCCGACCATGACCGCTATCTTTGAGCAAGGCTTGCCCAAAACTGTTGCCAACCACGTGCCGCTTTCACCGCTGACCTTTATCGAGCGCTCGGCGTCGATCTATCCCGATTACCCGGCGGTGGTACATGGCAGTACGCGACGCACCTGGAGCGAAACTTGGTCGCGCTGCCGCCAGCTTGCCTCGGCGCTCGAAAAGCGGGGCATTCAGCCGGGCCAGACAGTGGCGGCGATGCTGCCCAATATCCCCGCCATGTTTGAAGCACACTTTGGCGTGCCGCTGGCCGGCTGCGTGCTTAATACGCTGAATATTCGCCTGGATGCTGAGGCGATCAGCTATATGCTGGAACATGGCGAGGCCAAAGCCATTCTGGTCGACCCCGAGTTTGCTGAGGTCATCCAGCAAGCGGTTGCCAAGCTACCCCACAAGCCGCTTATCATCGATGTGACCGATGTGGAGTTTCTTGGTGAGACCCCGAGCATTGGGGAAGTGGAGTACGAAGCGCTGCTTCAAGAGGGCGACGCTGACTTTGCCTACCAGCTTCCTGCCGATGAGTGGGATGCGATCTCGCTCAACTATACCTCTGGCACCACCGGCAAACCCAAGGGCGTGGTCTACCACCACCGCGGCGCTTACCTCAATGCGGTGAGCAATATCATGGAGTGGGCGATGCCCCACCACCCGATCTACCTGTGGACGCTGCCGATGTTCCACTGCAACGGCTGGTGCTTCCCATGGACGATTGCCGCCAACGCCGGGGTAAACGTGTGTCTGCGCCGCGTCGATCCTAAAAAGATCATGCAGCTCATTGCCGAAGAGAAGGTCACCCACTTCAGCGGGGCGCCGATTATTCTTAATGGCCTCGTGAACCTGCCTGCGGAAGATAAGCATCAGTTCGATCATCCGGTCAAAGTCACCACCGCCGGTGCCGCGCCGCCTGCCTCGGTGATCGCCGGGGTGGAGAAGCTGGGCATTGAGGTAACCCACGTTTATGGCCTGACGGAAGTCTACGGGCCGGTAACCGTCTGCGCATGGCGGGAAGCGTGGGATGAATTGCCGCTGGAAGCACGAGCCAAAATTAAAGCCCGCCAGGGGGTGCGCTACCACATGCTCGAAGCGCTGTGCGTGGCTGATCCGCTCACCATGGAGACAGTGCCCAAGGATGGCCAAACCATGGGTGAGATACTCATGCGCGGCAATAACGTTATGAAGGGCTATTTAAAGAACCCGGAAGCCACCGAGCAGGCGCTGGAGGGCGGCTGGTACCACACCGGCGACCTGGCGGTTTGGCATCCGGATGGCTATATCGAGATTAAAGACCGCTCCAAGGACATCATTATTTCTGGCGGTGAAAATATCTCCACCATCGAGGTGGAGGACGCTATTTATGGCCATCCCGCCGTTGAAGAGGCCGCGGTGGTCGCTAAGCCCGACGAGAAGTGGGGTGAAACGCCCTGTGCCTTTGTGAAGCTCAAAGTCGGTTACGGCGAAGTCACCGAAGCTGACATTATCGCTCACTGCCGCGAACATTTGGCGGGCTACAAAGTCCCCAAAACGGTTATTTTCAGCGAGCTACCCAAAACCTCGACAGGCAAGATCCAAAAGTTCGTACTGCGTGAAGAAGCTAAAAACCATTGATAACCCTAGTGTAGCGATAATCGATAGAGGAGAGAGTGCATGAGTGACCAACTTGTTGGCGTTGTAGGAGCCGGTACCATGGGGCAGGGGATCGCTCAGGTAGTGGCTGCTAGTGGCTTTAACGTGTGCCTTTACGATGTGGCCGAAGAGCAGCTTGGCCGTGCCAAAACGAACATCGATAAAGGCTTGGGTAAGTTGGTCGCTAAGGAGAAAATCAGCGAATCGGATAAAAGCGCCGCTCTAGCCCGTCTATCTACCACAACCACGCTGAGTGCCCTAGGCGACTGCGCAATTATTATCGAGGCCGCACCCGAACAGCCTGAACTCAAAGAGAAGTTGTTTCGCGATCTAAGCCGCTTGAGCAGCACCGCTATTCTGGCCTCCAACACCTCGTCGCTGTCGCTCACTCGCTTGGCAGCGGTGTGCGATCACCCCGAGCGCGTAGTGGGCATGCACTTCTTTAACCCAGTGCCAGTGCTCAAACTGGTGGAAGTGATTCGTGCCGAACAAACCTCGGACGCTACCGTGGCCGAGATTGAAACCCTAGCTAAAGCGTTGGGTAAAACTGCTGTGCCGGTAGGCGACGCGCCGGGCTTTGCGGTAAATCGCCTGCTGGTGCCCATGATCAATGAGGCAGCGTTTATCGTGCAGGAGGGCACCGCAACGCCGGAAGCGGTTGATAACGCTATGAAACTAGGAGCGGCTCACCCCATGGGGCCGCTGGCACTGGCGGATTTAATCGGGCTGG
>Ga0208919_1001499_pt1 | contig 13391 bp, 16 predicted proteins | sample 4_EtaG_FD_184076 | JGI IMG/M metagenome (GOLD analysis project Ga0208919, IMG submission 184076) | Marine viral communities from the Subarctic Pacific Ocean - 4_ETSP_OMZ_AT15127 metaG (SPAdes) (version 3) | ecosystem: Environmental > Aquatic > Marine > Oceanic | place: Pacific Ocean | collected...
ACCTGTTGTAACTACAGGAACATTTTGTAATCCTAAAGCTTGTTCTGATAGTTTTTTACCTATATCTTCTACAAATGGTGCGGGTCGATTTATTACTGTTTCTGTTGCCATTATAATACTTCCTCTAGTCTTTGTGATGTTTGAAACATTTTACGTGCGCCATCTAATCCTTGCGATTCTTCAGATACGTCACCTCCGGATTCGAGGTTTTTCATCATGTTATACATAACTTCTGAGCCTTTGTCTATACTTCCATCTCCTGCATTTCTGACTGCATCGGCCGTAAATACAAACTCATTTTTAGATAATCTTGCAGGTACATCGTCTGCTTTTTCCATACGTCCCATATCTACAAAACCACCTGTTTCTCTGTAATCTTTTTCTTTACCATCCATATCTATCAATGGCATAACTTTTTTAGCTACAGGCTCTTTCTTTTCTGTAGCTCCACCCTCAGCTGATGCTATTCTTTGACCACCATAAAAGTCAAACTCACTACCCATACCTCTTATACTTTGTGATGGATCAAGTTGACTACTTGCATAATATGAGTCTATATCAAATTTATCCTCATCTTCTTTTGGTGTCATTAATCCTGCTAATATTGAAGGTACACTAATTCCAACTCCAAATTTTTGAAGTTTAGTTAAATCGTTAAATTTATCCATAATACCTAATCCTTTACCATATTGAAATGCAGCAAAACCTAACGCAGCTTTACCTATCGGTGACTTTGCAAGTTTCTTAACACCTCTTACAGCTTTCTTTAATCCTTTTGCTATACCACCTAGTAAGAATCCTTCTCTATCCATGTCTTCTAAACTAGCTATGCCGCCACCTGCAAAAGATCCCATTTCAGCTGCAGTTCCGCTACCGCCCATAAAACCTTTATCTTGTGCAAAATCAGATTGATATCCACCTCTACCTCTTTGTCTGTTTTGTTCAGCCATACTTGTTGTAGCTTGTCTTTGAGCTGCTTCCATAGCTGCTGCTGCCTCTTTAGCTAATTGTGCTTCTTTTATTTTTTTAAAATTTTTTGCTTGTTGTTTTTGTTTTTTTGCTTGTGCTTCTTTTGCTAACATTGCTTTCATATCAAAATTTTCGTCATCTGCTTTTGCAGATGTATTAAATTTATCATAAATACCTTCACCTAATTTTGTACCTAAACTTTGTATACCTCCTTTAAGTGCGCCTGCCATCATAACTCCAGGTTTTTGATCCAAAAATTCTTTTCCAAGCAATCCTAAATTTCCAAAAAAATCTTTTGCTCCTTGAGGACTTAAACTAAATTCTCCTTGATAACCTTTATCAGAATATTTTTGTGCAGCATCTACAAAGTCATAAACAGGTCTTCCAACAACATTACCTACAGCGCTTGCTACAGCTGTTAATGGATTTGATGCTCTATCTACCATATCTTTTGTTGAAGCAGCTGCATAATCAAATTGACTTCCAGTAAAATTTTTATCCATAGCATCTACGGCTGCTGAGTGTTCTGGTGTAAAACCAAGACTTTCTAATACAGATCCACTCTTTAAACCTATACGTCCACCTTCTGCTGCAAACTGTGTGCCTGCGATTCTTGGTGATAATAAAAATAATGGGTTTACGTATTCTGGTTCTTCTTCAACTACTGGTGCAGATGATCTAATACCTGTAAAACAATATGCCGGTGGGTTAGGTCCTCTACAAGGATCCTGTGGTCCATCTCCTCCTGTTGGAGGATTTAATAATTTAAATCTGTTTGGTTCGTAAGTCTCCATCATTTCATTTATAGTTGTTTCGCTAGGATCTATATTCATTATAGATTTTTTTTCTTTATTTAAACGTTCTAACTCTTGACGAGTAACGGGACCTGACATTTTTTTTCCTAAAAAATTTGCACCGGCAGCTAAACCTTTTGTTACGAAACCAGGAACAGTTCCTAAATCTATTTCACTAAAAAATTCTGGTGATTGTCTTTTACCAGACAAAACATCATCTATAAATTGTTGACTATATTTACCAGTTCCTTCTGGTCCATAGTCCGTGATACTTGGTGCAAAACCAAAATAATCCTCTGTTTCCATAAGATCTACACCTGGCATATCTTCAACATCAAATAAACCAGCACTTATTTTTTTCTGCCTTTGTTTTAAAATTCTATTAATATATTTTTGTCTTTGTTTTAAATTATAATCGTCTAGTCTTTGACGAATTGTTTTTCTTTTTTCTTTAGCTGCTGCTTTTGCTGCTGCTTCACTTCTAGCTTTTCTTACATCTACCCCTCGATCTATATCACCACCAATAACTGTCCTTCCTTCTTTATCAACGCTAACATCTCTACCTGTTCCTTCTTCAGAATAAGCTCCTGTACCACCAGGTCCAAAGTCACCTTCTAAAGAAGGTATACCACCAGGTCCTCTATTTGGTTTACCATCTAGTGATCCATATAAATTTAAATCTATAAGTATGTTCTGTTCTTCTGGTGTGATGTAAGCTAGTTTTGCTGTCGGTGTGTCTGGTGATGACTTAGCTATCTTTGGCACGGTTACCATTTTAGATGGCATGTAGTTCATAACACCTGCTTGTTCTACAGGTTTCTTACTACCTTTTTTTAACATCTGTCTATATTGTTGTGCTCTAGTTATGGCCATTTTACTATTCTATTTTGTTTTTCCAAATAAATCAAGGCTAGGCATTATGACATTTACATCTTGAGCCATGTCCTCATTCTTATAACCTTTAGCTTCCCAGTCCTTTTTTTCCTTGAAAAGCTCTCCAGTTTCTTTGTGTCTATACGTTGTTTCTACTTTTGCTGGTTTTAATACTTCCATTATGTTGTTATCTCCTTTTTAATATTTAAGTAACTTATTGCTACATCAAATGAATCTGTTGTGCTTGATAACACTGTAAAGCTATCTCCACCTTCAATTACTAAAGGCTGCGTTAATAACTCTGTTGTTACATTAGCAGTCAAAGCTGCTGACTTTATAGCTGTAATACTGTTATTTGTAACTGTAACTGTTGGTGTACCCGCTGATGTAACCAATATAGATTTGATAACATAAGTCTCACTAACTAAAGGATTGCCCGATCCAAAAGGGCTTAATGCAGCTCCACTTGTGTTATTATCTATACCTACAAATTTAAATTGATTAGCCATTAGTTTACAAAAAAGTTAAATGCTTCTATCTCTTCTTTTAATTCTTCTTGAAACGTTGAGTTTAATTTTTCTACAATTCCATCAAGATCTCTAACTTGAGCTTCAGCTACTTGTAGATTATATTCTTTTTCTGGTCTCGTTATTACCTGCACAATTTTTGCCATTATCTTCTTCCATCCGGTTGCACGTCTAATCTAAATGTACCTAGTTTCCAAGTTTGACTTACCGCTGTATTTTCTATTTTAAGAGCTACAGCTCTAGCTCTTGCTCTTGTATCAACTTTTTGTGTGCTTGATGTTATGTCAAATGGACCTAAAGACGAACTAACTTGTGTATCATTAGGAAAGTTTCTTAATTGTAAAGTTATTCTTGTTGTTCCTGTTTGAGATATAAAATCTGGTATAAACCTTCTTATTTTCATTAAAAACTCACCATCTCCTCTAAAGGTTGCAACGCCTGTTGATTGTCCTGTAGCCGATGCTCGTTGTTGTGTAATGTCAAAATCACCTGATTCAATATTAGATGTAATAGCTGTAATTGTTCCGTTTCTATTTTGATCGGTTCCAACTTCATGTTCATAGTAAGCTGTTCTACCTTCTGTGTTGCCCACAACATCAAAAGATGAATCATTACTAGCATCATAGTCTAAAGCATGTGGTTGACCAAACACAGCAGAATCTCTCCACATAGTTCTATCTAAAGTGCCTACTGTCCATACTGGTCTTTGTGGTGAAGAATCAAAATAATTATATGAAACACATTTATTAACTACATCCGATGTAGCTGATGGATAAAACCAAATAACTTCTCCAAACAAATTATTTAATCCTGCTGACACCATCTGATTACCAGATAATAAATTTATATCATCGTAAACAAAATCTTCTACTAAACATGGCAAAGATTCTAATCTACCAGCAAATCTAAAAAAACCATTTTCTGACATCCAATATGCAGCACCATCAACTTCAACACATGCATTCTGTCCAACTAAACCACAGTTTGTACCTACTTGTGAAAAAGCAAATGTAAAAGGTTGACCAACAAAACGTTGCGTAAATAATGCTGTGTCAGTCCAAACGTAGATGGCATCTCTACCTCTAATCGCTCCCATGATCCGTGATCCATCGGCCAGTCTTTGCGTACCAGCACTATTGGTTGCTGTTGGTGTATATGTATTTATATTTTCTTGGTCTGAGAATCTAATAAACATATCATCTTGTGTTGTTGAATCTCCAATAGTTGTTTCTGTTCCAAAAAATACTAAGTGACGATCTGGTGTAGATACAACCATATGTCTTGATGCTGTTGGTGCACCTGAAATAACTGCAGCTCTTGTTTCCGTTGCATTACCTAAACTAGAGTCCCAAGAAAAACATGCACTATCGTGAATTAAACAAATAGCTTTATCTCCAAAATTATCTATGGACCACATACCAGGATCTAATGCAAGACCTTCTGAAGTTTGTTCATTCCATGCGCTAAAATCGCTGGTGTTTGTTACAGTAGCACCGTCACTATGGGCCGCTCTAGTTGTTCCTCTAACAGCTCTTGTAATCCCTGTTAAAGTAGTTCCTCCAGTTACTCCAGTGTAAGAAATTTCTTCTGTTCCTACTTTTATAAAATTAGTTCCAGTGTCTGGAAATTGTGTAGCATCAGCTAAAACAATAGAAGTTCCTGATCCTCCTGTTCCAAATGCATTATCTCCTAAAGCACCATTAAGAGTTGTTGTAACAGCAGAAGAAGCCTCTCCACCCCAAGATCCAAGACCCCAACCATAACCTTTTTCTTGAACGGCTGTGCCTACTGGATAGTAGTGTTGTACTCTAATACCTCCTGATGTTGTTGCTCCAGATCCTGATTCATTAGAAGGCATTGTAATAGTTAATGTTGTAGCAGTAGGAACAGACGTAACCATAAATTTTTTATCGTCAAAATCAGATGCACTAAAATTAGAATCAGTTATTGCAGTAAAGTTATCTAATAAAATTATATCATTAGGACTAATATTGTGAGAAGTTGAGAAAGTTATTGTAACAGTTGGTGATCCATTGGTCGTGCTAAATGCACTAGTAAGCGTTGTCGTAGATTTTATAGGATGTATGTCATAAAATACACCTCCAGAAAAAGCATATAAAATTCTATTTGTCCCTATTATAGCGTATCTTCTTGATTGACTATTAATAAAATGATGAAGTCCTCTACCAGCGCCAGTCAATTCATTTTCATTTACGTTTCCTAGTTGATTCCAGCCACCTATTTTTTCAGGTATACCATATCTAAACCTTACATTATCACAGTCGATCCATTGACCCTCTGCTGTAGTGGGTGTTATCTGTTTATTGATTCCAGGCTGAAAACCTATTTTTTGTAGCATAATATCTCACTATATAAGGTTTTTAAATTTTTGGTAGTATTATATTCTACTCTATATATTCGATCCAACCTGTCAATACATATTTAGTATTGGATATAGGCATATTCCCTCTATGGGTATGGGTAAATTGAGCGGGCCAAATTAATAATTTACCCTCTTCTGCTTTTATTCTTTTGTGTTGATATAAAAATTCTGTTTCTCCACCTTCTTTAACATTATTTAAATAAATCATAAATGCTAACAATCTGCTTTTGGATGAAAGGCCTTCATTCTCACAGTGCCATACATGATAACCTTGTCCGATATCAGTTCTTTGTATTTTTATATCAATAATCGCATGTTTGTTCATATCATTTAAAACACTATATTTTTTACTATATTCAGCATAGTTGTTCCAAATAATTTGATTTGCTGCTTTGTTTATATATTTTACAGAAATACCATAATCAAAAATACTACTGTATATATTAACAGCTGTATCATTAACAGTATGCGCTGCTTTTTTATATCTTGGGTGTTTAACTGTATTTATCTCTTCAAAATATTTAATGTATTTTTTACATGTGTTTTTAGGCATTGCGTTTGGAAATATACCTATGTGATCTTCTATTTTATTATCTGTCATATTTTTTTAAATTTTAAATTTCCAGATATTGTTTTTTGCTTACTTGATTTAAGAACCATATGTTCTAGAAAACTTGGAAAAATAACTATGTCTCCGGTTTTACATTTAGGTGTAAATTTATCTTCAAACATATGTCGTATACTTTTATAAAACAAAAAGTAATTTCTTAATGGGTTTAAAAAAACAGTTCTTCCTTTATCTACTTTTTTATATATAATAAATGAAAAATCTGATTCTTCATGAATATGAGGTTCTTGATAATCATCTTTAATATAATTGTTTTCCCATATATTCCAAAGTCTTAATTCAAAACTATAGTTTATCTTTTCTTCTAATATCTTAATAATACTTTCCATTAAATATTTAAGAGAATCTTTATCCATGTCTGAAACATTTTTAAAAGATTGATCGTAAGAAGTTTTTGTATTAGATAACCACATTTTTTTATACTTTTGATTTTTTAAATTAATTTTCTTAATATCTATATTTCCAATAAACACAGGTATTGTAAATAAATCTAAAACCATTATTTAAAACAAGGACCTTCCATCCATATACTTAATGTTTTTCTGCTGCCTTTAAGAAGCTTATCTACTTTGTGTGACATAAAAGATTTAAAAATTAAAATATCTCCTGGTTCAGAAAAATCTATTTTACCACAAGTATATATTGATAGGTCACCACCTTGATATTTGTTTTCAGATAAATTAATTAATACAGTTAATTTAATATCTTCAGCATGTGCTTTTGTATAATCTATGTGCCAATCATATCCAACATTTTTATTAGGTAAATATTCATTTAAATTAAAAGTTTTAGAATCAAACAACTTATATAGATCATAACCAAAATGTTGATTATTAGTATCATAAATAACATCTATCACTGGCTGTAATTCTTTTTTTATGTGACGGTATTCTATTACTTTAACATCTGCTGTTTTAATTACTCCTTCTGCGTAAGTATCTTTGTAACTTGCATCTGTATATTTATTAATTTTTTTAGAAAGGTCTCTTACATTCTTTAAAGTTAAAAATTTTTTATGAAGGAAAAAATCAAATTTCATTTTTTAAACCAACTAGGAAGTCCTAAATGTGGGCGTTTATCAAATATGTTGTCTTTAGCTCCAGGTGTTTTACGATTATTATAATGCAAAAAAACTTGTACACACTCTTTGCCTTTAAATTTTTTTCTCCAATGTTCTAGTTCACAACCAGAGTAAACTAACATATCTCCTGGTTTTAAATCTACTTTAACACCTTTAGTATTATCAGATACATAACCTGCACGACCTTTCATACCACCTTTTGTAGGATCTGGTTCAAGATATATTGGCCAATCATCCCCGCCTAAATTCATAGTTGTAGATATCTCACAACTAAATCTATCTTTGTGTCTTTTAAGTTCATCACCTTTTTTATAAACTCTTGCATAAGAATAAGCTGGGTATAGTTTAAGACCTGTTACTTTTTCCATTTCTGGTTGACATTTTAACATTAAAGTTTCCATAACAATATCTGCATAGTGTGAATAAGTATTTGGTATCTGACCTTCTTTTGGGTCTTCGTATTGTCCCATCATAGTTTCAAACGGTGAAAAATATCTAGCTTTCATACAAGTATCATAAACTTGTTTTTTCATTAAAAAATAATTAGCTACAAAAATAGCTAAGTCTTTAGATATTGCATTTTTAATAACTGTATATTTATTTTTTTTAAAGTTCATAATCTATCTCACATCAAATGATATTATATATCTTTTTGTTTTTTTATAACTATTGGGTGTTGAATGAGTTTTTGAACTGTCAAACTTTAACAAAGTATTTTCAGCACCTTTTGAATAATGCACACAATCATAGTATTTTTTAACCTCTCTAAACATAGTCCCTTCTTCATTCGGATTATGCAAATAATAAACAAAAGAATATTTAGAGTTAGGATGTTCGTGCCAAGATATTTCATCTCCCATTGAACAGACTGCCCAGCATGACCATATCTCATATGGTTTTATATATTTTTTTACAGCTTTTATAAAGTCTTTTAATTCAGGTTTTAAATGAAGATTATTTAATGTTTGCAAACCTGGAAACTCATCAGTAAATTTTCTTACATCTTTTTTAATAAATTTAAACAAGTCTTGCCTTTGTTTTTTTGTTAAAATATTTTTATAAATTTTAAACATCCTTAACTATTTCTTTTGGTATAGCGTTTATATTCCAATGTATAAATCTGAACGGTTCTATTCCAAAATCCAACGCAAACTCATGTTCTAAATAACCTGGAAATATAAGTAAGGTTCCTGGTTCAGGTCTAAAGTGAACTAATTCCGTTCCGTTAAATATAGCATTATCGGGTTTCATTTTTAATTTAGTAGCACGAGCTCCGGTTCTTGGTTCATGAAAAATAGGGTAAGAAGTTTTTTCACTGCACTTTAAAAAATAAAAACCTGACACGTGTTGATTCCAATGTATATGCGCATTATGGTGACCCCCTCCTTCTTTAGAAAATTCTTGAACCCACATTTCACTAAATAAAGCTGTATACATTGACATATCGAAACCTTGATGGTCTAAAAAATCCCAAGACTTTTGACCAATATAATCTCTAAAGTCTCTAAAATTATTGTCGTATAATAATGTTGTTGAATGGTGAGCTAATCCAAAATCACCAAACTTCTTTATGTGCTTTTTGTTTCTATTTTTTGCTTCTTTAATATATTTATTAGATGCCTTGTTTAAAGAATTCATAAACTCTGGTTTACTTTCAGTCCAGATAGGTGTTTTAAAATGTTCAGTTATATTCATATTATTTAAACGGATATCCAAGATTCCACATCACTAATGAATACCTCTTTCCTTTTGTTACTGGTTTAACTCTATGCCATACAAATGAAGGAAATACAATAATAGATCCTTTGGGTAGTATTTCTTTACATTGTATTCTGTGTTTTGATTCATCTCTTATATGAGGATCATAGTTTCTAAAATCAAACTCTAGTTCTCCTCCTTCATACTCTGAGCCATCTGTTAGTTGACACGTCATTGATAATTTTCTAATTGTGTTATGATCTACAGCACCTGGTTTATGATATGGTTTATTCCAAGAATCACTATGCCAATCATAATATTGATTAAGTTTGTATTTTGTAAATTGACAGGCCTCTGATCTAAACCATTCGAAATTCCAACCTGCTTCTTTATTAGCTTTATGTATGTAAGGATGTAGTTCTTTATATATCCATGGTTCTTCTAACCAAACTAGATCCGAATTTCTTTTGCGCTTTATGTTTTTAATTTCATCTTTTGATAATTTTTTATCTTCATACCCTCCTGTTATAGCCATTTGTTCAGACTTAGATAAACCATATTTAATTATATCATCACAAACTTTCGCTGGAACTGCTGATGTAAAATACCAATAATAATTAACTAGGTTCATACAAAAGTAAAAACTCCTACTACCCTTATCTCATCGTGTTTACAAAATTCATAACTATGAAAATAAGAGCCATCACACACAAATACTTTACCTTGTTCAGGTTTTATTTTTTTAATAACTTTTAATTTTTTAGCTTTTGGTACACTAATGTCTATCCATGAGTTTCCTTTTTTATATTTTTTATCAAATATTAAAGTATCGCCTGAAGAATTATTTAAATAAATTATAAGTAAATTATGTTTAAAAAAATGATCTGAGTGTGGAGAAATAAACGGATGTTTAGTATTACAAAAAGTTAGATTAAGAGAGGCTCTGGTAAACTTGTTAAATTTAATTTTGTGTTTTTTACAGAACCTTTTTACTATTTCTTTAAATAAAAAGTAATAGTCAGAATTAGGCACAGGCTCTTCTCCATCGTCACATCTTTTAATTAAAGTATGAGATAGCAAAGGAAATTTTGTAGTTAGAGCTGAGTTGTTTGCAAAAGCATCGTTTGTATACCAAGGGAAATCTTGTTTTAAAATTTGGTTATTAACAATGTTTAATTCTTTTTTATTTAAAAAATTTTTAGATATATTCATATGTAATAGTTAATATAAAGTTTAAAGATTCTTTTTGATTATTAATAATGCTATAAGAATTAGTAGATGGAAACATAACAAATTTATTATTTGTTAAAGGTATTGTCCAAGATCTACCTTTTCTTCTATTGTCATCATAAGAAATTTTAACGCTGCAATCGCTAACATTAACTCCATACAACAATGTAAAATCAGGAGAGTTTTTTAAATCAACAGGGTCTACATCTAATAAAGAAGCTGTATTCTCTAAAGGTTTATAAATATTTCCCCACGTGTCTTTGTTTACTAATGATGTTTCATAATAAAGATTAATATGTTCTTGAACATATCTATGTAATTTTTCCCAAGTTTTACAAACTTTAAATTTTTCATTGTTTAAATTAGAATATAAAATTTTATTAGATAAATAAACTCTATCTATATCCCAATCTTTAGGCATTGTAACATCTCCATAATACAATGCTTGTTCTGTTAATACTTTCTTTTGCATTTCTTAATACAATATATACTTGATTATTATAATGTCAATAAATAGAAAAACTAATTAGGCAGCACCGTAATCGTTTAAATCCCAAGATTGGTTTTCTTCATTCCAAATATAAATCCAACCATTAGTACCTGCTGAAATTTGAGAACTTTGTTCAGCCGTTAATGCAGGAGCGTCTCCAATAGGAGAGTGCCAGTTAGCATCTGAAGTATCTTTTACCCAAGATAGATAAGGTTTAGCTGGCCAAAAAATTTGATTTTCAGAATCCCATTCAAAACCTACACCTGCATAGTTTCCTCTAAATGCTTTAGAGTCATCACCAGATGCATGTTTATTAAACATTGTATTATAAGAAGTTTGAATCCATAAATGTGCAGGCCATGATGAATTCTGTTCTAAAAACGCTTGACCCACTGATTCATCTTCAACACCTTCAGCATTCATGTTGTCTTTATTTGCTACAACATTAACTGTTAAAACTTTATTTTCTTCATTTATTTTTGCAAAGTGTGCCATAATTTTTACCTATTGAAACTTATACCTAATTACTACTTTACCACTACCACCGAGTCCGCCTCCACCAGAGTTAACTTGAAACTGTGAAGAACCTCCACCGCCTCCGGTATTATCGCCTGCAGTTTCTCCACCGCTTGGTTTACCAGGTGTTGGTCCGCCTTGTCCGCCTGTTCCACATGGACTTCCAGATCCACTTCCTGTTGGAGCAAGATATGCTCCACCTCCGCCGCCACCAGAAAAACTTACTGATGAACCTGTAATATCTGTTGGAGTTCCAACTCCACCGTTACCACCAGAGTTTCCGCTAGCAGCTGCTCCTGAGCCTCCGGCTCCGCCGCCTCCGCCGCCCCCTCTATGGGCTCCGTTTCCCCCATTCGTTCCTTGAGGTGGACTTACAGGAGGTGTGTTACCTGTTCCGGCTGCAGCAGTAAATCCTTCGACTTGTCCGCCTCCGCCAGATCCTCCAGGTGTTTGATTTCCTTCTGGGGCATTTTGATTTCCATTTCCACCTCCACCGCCACCGGTAGATGTAATACTTGAAAAAACTGAATTAGATCCTCTTCTACCTGGTAGTTGTCCAGGACCTCCACCACCAATACTAATTGGATAAGTTTGTGCACATAATGGTATACCAGCAACACATGCTCCTAAAGGTGAAGTTGTATAACATCCAGAAGCAGCTCCTGACGAAGTTCTAAAACCTCCGCCTCCGCCTCCTCCCCCTAGGGTTGAAGATCCTCCACCGCCACCAGCGACTACTAAATAATCAACAGTATTAGGTGCAGCAGGTGTGCCTTTTCCTACTTTATTTACAACAAAACAACCATTAGCATTAAACGTGTGTATTTTAAAATTTCCAGAAGTTGTAATACAACCACCTGTAGCACAAATAAATGCGGGTCCTGATTCACCAGCACCAAATCCTAAAACTTGGTAACCAAATGATTTAGTTTTTCGTGTTTGAGTGTTTCTTGTGTTCTTACCTGTAGTAAGTTTATTTTTTATTTCTCTCATGTCTAAGTTCCTTACAGGTCGTTAGCCGCGTCAGTAGTAAAGAATAATTTAATACCTAGAACTCTACATTCACCAGTAAAAGTATCACTACCATCTGCTGCGTCTCTATATAATTGAAAATAAGTTTGCTCACCTGCTGCAGGAGATCCTGCAACTGTCATTGCACTACTTTCAGATGAAATTTGTTGATCTTCTACTGTTCCAATACCAGCATCTGTAACTTCTATTGCTGTTCCGTATGCAACATCGATAGTATCACCATCCGCACATGCAACACCTTGTAGACCAAAAATAGCATTTCCTGTATTAGTTGTGCTAGGTGCCCAATAAACTTGATAAGTTAAAGTACCTTCGTTCCATGATTTAGGCATAGCTATTGTAAATTGTGTATATTGTTTTGTACTAGCATCAAAATCAAATACTTTCATATCTGGTCTTGTTGCTGTTGTTTCAACTTGTTCTGCATCAGCTCCATTAGTAGTTGCAGCATACATCGCTGCAGCTGGAATCCATATAGTTTCTTTACCAGCTATTTTAACTGCAGATACGTTTCCACCACTATCCTCAGCTTGAATAACTCCAGATCCTTTTGTTTTTAAAGCTAGACCGATGTTAGTATCTCCACCAGAAGCTGTAATTGACGGGTTATTTCCTGTTGCTCCATTTGCTAATGTGATTTCATTAACTGCAGAACCTGTGGCTGTTAATAACGCTAATTCATTTCCATTAGTATCTAGAATTGAAGTTCCAATTTTAGGTGAAGTTAAAGTTTTGTTTGTTAAAGTTTGAGTTCCAGTAAGTGTTACGTCACCAGCAGGTAAAGTATCAATATCTGGATTAGTTCCATCATTTGCAGTAGCAAATACAAGAGCATCACCTTTATCTCCTGCTGCAAAAGTAAATGAATCACCACTTCCTGATGCATATTTAAATTGTACTGTATGTGAACCTGATGTTGAATTTCTTAAAAAATAAAAAGTTTGAACATCTAAAGGTATTGTTACAATTTGGTTTCCAGAAATAGTTCCTGTAAACTCAATCATTCTATGAGATAAGGTAGCACCTGTAGATCCATCAGAAACCGAAAGGGCTGTAGTTTGTGCACCACCAGCTATACTTTGTGTAGTATATCCACCTAAAATTTGTTCTATAATTTGTAAATTAGTATTTGTTTTTGTTCCCCATGTACCGGCGTTTTCACCAGTTGCT
>Ga0208919_1001500_pt1 | contig 13391 bp, 27 predicted proteins | sample 4_EtaG_FD_184076 | JGI IMG/M metagenome (GOLD analysis project Ga0208919, IMG submission 184076) | Marine viral communities from the Subarctic Pacific Ocean - 4_ETSP_OMZ_AT15127 metaG (SPAdes) (version 3) | ecosystem: Environmental > Aquatic > Marine > Oceanic | place: Pacific Ocean | collected...
CAAGCAGCAAGCTTCAAGCAGCAAGCATCAAGCCACAAGCATCAAGCGCCAAGCTCCTGAAGTAGCAAGCCGCAAGCCTCAAGCCCTTCGCTGCAAGCGTCAAGCTTAAAGCCACAAGCTTCAAGCTCCATGATTCTTGAACCACGGAAAAGTTTCACGGTACCCGGACCAAGGGCCTCTACCATAATAAATGTATTGTGTGGATGACGTGTGTGGAAGCTAATTTGATGTGGTGAGAACTTAATTTTATTGCCTCGCGTTGTCTTTAGTTCTAAAGTGAAAAAGTGCCCAGAATTATTATAGCCCAATAGATCGGGAGTACCAAGTAAGCTATTGTTTTCCAGTCTAATCCACGAAAATTGAGTGAGTTTGTTCTTAACTTTTTGATACAATTTACGCTCTGGACCCATATGTTTTTCAAGACAACCTCTGTGTTTTATAATTAATATTCTTTAGCTACACCAGGGTTTAAAATAAGCTTTTCTTCACGTTGTGGTTTCAACACAACTTTGATTGAACCATCACCAATGATGGTACTTTCATGTACTTCAATACGTTTAATCTCTTCGAGAAAACCCTTTTCAGTCATGATATAGATTCGAGCGTTAGAGACTGCATTGCCTCTTGTACCACCTGGACCTTCAGTAAACTTTTCTAGATAGTCTTGTAAATGTTTGACAAACATTATTTAACCAACCTGGATGATAAATCCTGTATCACGTTTTTATAACCTTGCAACAAGTTTTTGTTTTTTTCGTTCTCTGATGCAATTTGTTTTAATTCCCAAATCTCTTTCTTCTGTTCATCTACTAACATTTTATATCCTGTTATAGTGCTTCCTGCTTTTCTACATTGAAACTGCAAAAATTCTTTTTGTTTAGTGAGCTTATCTATTATAACCTCTAAATCATTATCTCCTCTGTCATCTTTCATGTATTGACTTTATAGGATAGTTGTCTTAAAAAGTCAACATGGGACTACCAAAAAGATTAACAGAAATGCAAATGAGATTCGCTGAGTTTTTAGTATTCGGTGGACCAGAAGGACCAATGACTAAATCGGAGGCAGCAGCTGCCGCTGGTTACAGTAAGGACAATGCAAGGCATGAAGGATCATCGCTTACGAATCCAAAGAACTATCCACTAGTTGCAAAATATATTGGTGAATTGAGAGAAGAGAGAATTAGAAAACACGAAGTATCTTATGAAGGACACCTGGCTGAACTTGCTAGACTGAGAGAGGCCGCTTTAAAAAAAGGATCATTCTCTTCAGCAGTGAACGCGGAAGCAAACAGAGGAAAAGCAGCAGGACTATACATAGATAGAAAGATAATAAAAACAGGAAAACTAGAGGACCTATCAGAACAAGAGCTAGAAGCAAAAATGAAACAGATAATAGACGATTACGGATCTCTGATAAATGTGACACCTAATGAATCCGAGTTATCTTCTTCACACAAGAAGTTGGAAACACCGATCTCTCAGAAAACGAAATAGAACCATCGTCATCAACATCATAGCCTGCAAATATTCTTACAGTATCCTTGTCTTTACTGAATAACCACCCTTCGCTTACAGGTGTAGCCAGTTTCATATTTTTAAACTCTTTAACACTACCCCAGCCGCCTTCAGTGATAATATCAATCCAATCAATACGTACACGCTTGTATGGAAACTTAACAGCCTGCTTTACCAGCTTAGGTTTGTTGTAGCTATTTATTCTTCTAGATTTTTTTCTCATAACTTATTCTTACTATATACCCTTTCTAGACCAAAACACTTTTTTTGTTTTGTGGAAAAAAAAGTAATGGTACCGTGGAACTTTTTATCTTTTGGTCTAAATATCTCTTATATATAGCGATTTCTAAGCCGAAAAAAAAGTTCCATGAAAGTTCCACAGTTCCATGGTCCGTGCTCCATGAACCCTTATACATTAGAATTGTTCTAAAGAACGACACCTTTTGCCTTATTCTTGCCATATTTCTGCTCGTATATTGCCTCAATCTCCATCATCAATTCTACGATATATTGCTCCTCTAACTTATCAACTTCAGCCAAAGATCTTGTTACAATGTCTTTCTGCCTTTTTATTGCCTTATTCTTCGTGTGTACAAGATCAATACCCCATCTAGTTTGATCTGTCATGGTCTTCCTTCCTATTATATAGTTTGTTGATTAATTTATTTATACGTGAATCTCTTTCTCCTATTGCTCCAATAGGGTGTTTCTTCATCGACTGTAATTTATTTATCTTACTTAAATTATTCGGTTTTATCTTCCTTAACATTAAAATCCTCTGCTTTCATATTTACTTTGGCTTGTTCTTTCTCACTAAATTTTAGGTCATGATACATGTCCAATCTTTTTAAAAACTTATGTTTATAGCGCCTTAATTCAGGTCCTTCGACTTTGAACTCTTGATAATATAGGTCAGGCGTGCATACCATGATAACTCCTTGCCTAATTTGAGATTTGTATACGTAGTCGTGTGCCATGGCGTACGCTGCGATTTGAAGGTAATAGTCTTCGATCCATTCTTTCTTTTTCGGACGATTGGCCTGCTTGAAGTCAACAATAGTTTCCATGCCATTGTGTGAGCATACAAGATCTGTTGAACCTGCGTATAGACCCGGATAGTGTAACGTAACTTCCGAACCATAATACTCTTCAACGGGTAGTAACCCCACTTCAATAATTTTTTCTGCCATCGGTTTAGCTTCCGTTCCAATGGGAGATAGATCATCGTAGCCAACTCCTGTGACGTGACATTCCAAGAATTTATGCATGGAAGTTCCCCGTTTACTACTATGATTCTTAATTTGTTCTGCTTTTTCATATCCTACTTTTTGTTGCCAGTCCTTTATAAAACTTTGGTCTTTTGTCAATCCTAAAATGGTTGTAACCGACGGTAATTTTTCTCCACCAAAATCATAGAGCCGTGTTCCGTGGTGCTCGTACATTTGTCCAGACATATATCTGTATTTACTGCTCTTCTTCATACCTAATTTTTTTCCTATATCATGGTATTCTTTTATATCTTCATCACTCATCATTCTAAATCATCAAACCTTTCTTTCCTATAACCCTCCATAGCTAATTCATGAAAAGTTTTAGGTCTTTTAGATCTTAGTATTTTGACGTGTTCTCTCCAGGCCCATGCACTAACAGAACCTGCTACACCCATTAACCATATATAAAATTTAATTTTCATTTTTTATTACAAATTTATTTACAACATACCAAGCAATCAATCCAATAATTAGTATTGCTGCTACACTTACAAAAAATAAACCTATCATTTTAGACTCATTGTCTTTCTATATTTATCAAGATCTATAACTTTACTATTTATAAATTTTTGTTTTGAATAATGTTCTATTATATCATGAATTTTTTCTAGTTTAACATGAGACCAAGGCCATATCAAACAACACACATAGTATGCATCACGAAACGTACAACGCCATTTCCATTGTGGAAGATAGTTTGTACCATCTTTGCGTGTTCCTTTTACTTTTTTAGGTCGAAGCGTACCAACACCTAACACATCGTGTACCCACACCAACACAGAATAATCTGTCATGGTTATCTCCATACTAATACGCATGGAGTTAGATAATCTATAACCATCACCCTTGTGTTTTTTCTTTTTTTCTATACCCCGTTTAAAATTGATTGATCCTTCCCCATCAAACAGCCCAGCGATATATGCTTTGTCTGTATCAGCAATTCCGGAATCATTTATCATTAATGTACCGTAACCTCTTCTTCATTGTAATCATATAGTTCTCCCTGTGAGTCACAGTCCCAGCATTGATGAATCATATCTTCTTTTTCATGAATGCATGCGACTTTTACGTAACCATTACCCTTACAAGTAGGACATATGTAAGTTATTTTATTAACTTTTTTTGAATTTGCCATTTAATTTCTTAGCTTTCTCGTTTGCAATGTATTGAATAGTTTTAGCAATTGATAGTTTTCCACCTGGAAAATCAGGCACTAAAACTTTGGACAATTTATCTAAAGTAGCATATGTTTCTTTTGTTAGAGAAACATTTTTGTATTTACTCATATCTGTCATGTTTGTTTCCTTTCATAATTAAGTTTTATATATAGGGTAATTTATAGGATTGTCAATGATAAAAATAGTTTTAAGTATAATTATTTGTTCACAAGTAGCTAATACTTGTCTGGAGCCTTATGTTTGGCCAACTACATTTAATACTCAATATGAATGTTTAATGTATGGATATGAAGAATCTTTAAATAAAATGAAAGAAATAGGTGCTGAAAATGTTAATAAATTTAACATGTTTATAAAATTTAACTGCACTCCAGAAAATACAATTTGACTATATAGTTGATAAATGATAGTGGGTTTAGATCTTCTCACCAAGAACCTATCCCACATTATTTCCCCTCTTTAGGGATAGGTCTGTTTAATTCATTTTAACCCGACTGCTTTCCGTGCACGTACTTACAGCCGAGCAAACTCCAGGTTGCTACCTTGCGGTCACTGCTTACGTACAGGGAAATGCCATTGGCAGATTTGGACGCCCTTGAGCTTTCATATTCTATTTACAAATACATCCGTAAAAGATACCACTACCATCGTTCATAACATGAGCGTTGACAGGGTAGTCATAATACGTTGTCAGTTTTAATCTTACAATATCGCACAGATCAAACAGATCTAATTCTTTTACCCCTAATGACATATGTTCCATCATCTGTTTTGTTAACGGAACTAACTGATATATTCCATCGTTCAGTATTATTAGATCCATAAGCCCACTCCTTTACTTTCTCAAACCAAAGATCGTATAAATACTTATCTTTGTTTTTGTTGTACTCGTTTGCTATCTTGTCTAAGTCTTCTGTTTGCTTCACCATAAGTTGTACCTAAATTTATTATTTTAGTTATACTTTTTGCTTTCAGTTCTGCATCAACGCCATATCTTTTCCAAGCCTTTTTCATTAGATTAAGTTCTAATAAAAATGTAGACCATTGATTTTGTGATGCACCACTAACATTTATTGTTACTGTTTTCATATTTTTTCCTTTCATTCTTTCTATATAGGATATTAGAGGATATTTGTCAACCCTTTCCTTGGCCTTTATAACGTGTTTGTTTTTGTTGTCTTTTCTCTGATTTATTTTTGTTTTTTTTGTGTTGACGTGCACCTCTTTTTTTAGGTTTATCTCTCGTCTCAAATGATTTAAATTTTTTAGCCATCTTTCCATTCTTTTACAAAAGGTGTAGCATCTTTTGTTCTTGTGATAGATGGTAAGTATACAATTTTACCATTTACATATTGTACTAAATCTGTACCGCAGTTTAAGCATCTATATAATTCATTACTTAATCCAACTAACATTGTAATCTCATCACAAGTTGGACACTGACCATTTACTATTTCTGTCTGTATTTTTACCATTAATTTAATATTAACTTTTTTATCGACAAAGATCCATCAATATTTTTTTCAAGTTCAGCCATTTGTTTTAGGCATTGGTACTTTATGTGAGATTTAGCTTGACGTTTTGCGACTCTTTTACCCTTCAAACATTCGGACATTGAGGGTTGGATACGTGCCTCTTTAATTTCTCCGTTGACTATCATAAGTAAAGCTATTACGATTTCTGTCATAATATTTTACCTTTGTTTTCACCTTGCTTGATCACATACTTTTGTGTACCATGCTTCCCAGTTTCCACTTCTTTTTTTAAATTTTTTGCTAAACTCGCAGCTTTGTTCTCTTTGTTTATTTGTGCGATATGGTCTAAAACTTTTCTATTAATGCGTCCCGTTACCATTTTGTCTTACCTTATCTTTTAATTCTTCTATATCAGCTAATGCTTTGTCTAGCTGTTCTCTTAAAAATTCTATATTAACTTTGTTAGTCATGTTCATTTCTTGAGTTTGTTCCATCTTCTCAACGGACTTATACAAATCCTCGATTAAAAATATTTGCTCTTGATCGACAGGCACTTGTTCAGATTTTTTTAACAAATCATTTTGAAATAGTTCCCTTGATGTTTCTAAAGATACTAATCTCGAAGTTAGCTCTGTATAAGCAAACACGCCCATTGCTACGAGCACAATCAGGCTAGCTACCGTCTTCATTGGCATTTGAACTTTTGCCTCTTCTCCGATGTTTAGTGGTTTATTGGACACTTGGACCTCCACAGAGAGCCAGGACAACTAACATTATAATTAATAAACCTGTTGCGTAGTAATTCATCCTGGCTATCTCCATAATTTTATTTCACTATGTAAGCTACAACAAGAACTGCAATTATAATTACACATACTTTGTGATTGCACCAACACTTGTTAGTCATATTTTTTATTTTATTAATCATTTTTTTTCTCCTCTATTTCATAGAAGAACTTGTCGGTATCTTCTGTCCGCCATGCTCTACTATCTTCAACATTCCATTCAGAAGTCTGCACTTTCCAGTCAGGAGTACTATCTTTCACAGTGAAAGAAGGTAAGTCCCATATACATCTGTTATTAGGTTGTGCTGCAAAATTGCCATCATCTAAGGCAATAATGTGAGCGCACTTATGTTCGTGCGGGATCTCTGAATGATCAGTGTCAAGTATATTACTGTCTGGATGTGCAAAGTCAACGGTAAATAAATACTTACCTGGATGCCATTTTTTATCTTTTCCTATGTACTTACCTGCTTGTCCGTCTAGAATATCCCAACGATGGACAGAAGGATAATAAGAAAAACAATTCCAGAGCTGAAGTTCATCAAGTCGTCTTGTGGGCACTCCGGATGGTTCAAATCCCTTTTGAATAAACGCGCTAATTGGTAAGCGATAAAATATTGCACCGTTTTCCATAATAGCATGAAATAATACAGCCCTTCCTGTAAGAGCGCTGATACCAAAGATAATGCAGTCTTCAACTTCTCCATGATGTTTTTTAAGGTCATATAAATACTCTCTTTTTATTTGTGCATATGTTGCTGGTATGTTTGCATTTAAGTAAGCCATTAAAAATCCTCATCTATTTGCTCCTCTTGGTTATTAACTATATCACCCCAACACTCTCCATCTTCGAAGTCTATTTTGTTAGGTACCTTGAGAGGAACAGCTTGTTCCATTATTTCTTGTATCTTAACAGCTTCTTGTTTATTTTCATAGGATACATTTAACTCATCATGTAATTGAATCATTGGAGTTATACCAGCTTCTCTTAAATTTATCATGGCTTGCTTGGTCATATCAGCCGCACTACCCTGAATTAATTTATTTAATGCCTTGTACGTAAATGCTCTTTTAATGTTCCGTGATCCATGTTCCATGGACGCATCTTCAAATGTTTGTGGTTTGTGCATCCCGAACGTTGCCGGTTCCCACATGTTAAATCTACATTTTCTACCTAATATAGTTCTAATCCAACCTCTTTGTTGAGCACGGTCCATTGTGTGGTGAATCAATTGTTTTACAAAAGGAACTTTACTATGGTATGTTTGTAAAAGATCTTTAGCTACTTGATCAGTCACGCCTAGTTGTGCTTGTAGTTTAGCTTTACCCATACCATAAAATAAACCAAGGTTAATAGTCTTAGCTTGTTTTCTAGGTATGTCTGCTATCCCTGCAACCATACTATGAAAGTCTGCTGCTTTTTGAATTTCTAAGTCATCAGGGTTTTCACCTGCCTCATCATACTTATCCGCAATAGATTGAACTCCAGTGGTTCCTAGCGTTGCTAAAGCATAATGCACTACCAGCCTAGGTTCTTGTTGAGAATAATCAAAACAACCCCATCTATGGCCTTCCTCAGGCATAAATATAGACCTGATACCCTTACCAATACTAGTATAGTTAGGTAGTTGTTGTAAGTTAGGATTTGAGTAAGATAACCTCCCGGTTATGGTTCCTCCAAAGTCTCCTTTTAATTGATGTATATCCGCATGTATTCTACCATTGTAAACATAGTTTTTAATAGATTCTAAAAAAGTATTTTTTAGTTTATCAAGTTCCCTTGCACTTGCGATTGCTCTAAGCACTGGGTGTTTATGATTCTTTAAATAATTTTTTGTAAAAGAAGGTTTCTGTGTTTTTTCTGTTCTATCAAAATCATTAATACTTAATTTGTTACATACAAGTTCAATACTTTTTGCGGCCCAAACTTCAGGGTAGATACCTGTTTCATCATTTATTCTTTTTATATATTTATCATAAGATTTTTTTAATTGATGATCTAATTGATCAACTTGTGATTCACTAACTCTTACACCTTTTATTTTCATATCAAGTATACAAGGAAAAACTTTTTGTTCTGTTTCAACAATTGATTGTAAGTCTTGGTGTTCTATTTCTTTTTTAAGTTCTTGCCACAAAGCTAAAGTTACTTCAGCATCTCTTTCAGCATACTCACCTACATACATAGCAGGAAGTTTGTACATTTCTGCTTTAGGATCAACGCCCCATTCTTTTGCTGCTTCTTGTAATGCAGATTCATTTTTACCCATCCCTGTATAGTGTTGCGCTACAGAGTTTAAGTCATATCTAAATCTATTTTCATCAACTAAAGAAGTCATGATCATTGTATCAACAACTGTTCCGTGAACCGTGAGCCCTAGTCTATAAATCCAACACATATCATAAATAGCATTGTGAAATACTTTATCTGCTTTTGTTTTAAGTACATCTGCAAACCAACCAAGAACTTTTTTTCTTTCCATGTTAGGTCCTGATTCATGTGCGATAGGATAATAACCTGACCAATCTCTAACAGCTATTGCAATACCAACTACATCACCTTGTCCTCTCATCGAAGAAGAACCTTTTGTTTTTAAATCTGGATCTTTAGTTTCTAAGTCAATTGCAATCTCATCATATTTTGATAAGTCTGGAAAATCATCTGGTGGAAACCATTCTGTCTGTGCAGCAAATAAAGGTTTTTGTATCATTTTGTATCTTTCATCTTTTTAATTTCTAGATCACAATAGTGTTTGATCTTCTCAAGATCTTCTATCTTATTTTTGTATAAATATCTACAAACATATTTCACAACGTTGCCTTGAAAAAATGATAAATTATTTTTTGAAATAAATTCGTATGGTTGTATTTTAAATTTTTTATAATGAGATCCTCCAATTTGTTTATCTTGTGGAAACGCATCGTTAAATATAGTATTATCCGTCATATTTTTCTCCTAAGTAAGTTTGTAATGGTGGAAAAGGGTTTTTATATTCTCCAGGTAATTCAAGTAAATATAATTCTTTTTTAGCTCTAGTAATTCCTACATAACAAACCCTAAGTTCTTCGTCTTCTTTTTTTTGATCACCCATCTTATATGCTTTTAATGAGTAACCCCATTCAACAGATAAAACTACTTTGTTAGCCTCCATTCCTTTTACTCCATGGATAGTTGACAATATAATTTTAGTTGTTAAATTTTTATTTTTTTCCCAACATGCTTTTAGATAATCGTTAAAGTCTTCTTTATCTCTAAATATAGCGTTAGGTTTTTTAGCTGATTGCACTCTTGTAGTATCAAAGTAAAAAATTTCATACCACATTTTTTTTAAAGGAGCATTTAAATAGTATTTGTTTTTTAATTCTTCATAAGAAAATAAAGCATCTGCTACATACAGTTCTGGTGGTGCTGTATCTTTTTTAGATAAAGCAGTTTTCTTCCTGTCAGAAATAAAATCTTTTTTTATTTCTTTTACCATTTTTACGTAGTCGGTTCCTTTAATTGGTTGACCTTCTTGTAAAGTATGCCAAGATTCTATTATTTTTTTACAATTTTCAGGAAAAGAACTTTTAAGTTTACCCCTGTCATCTACACTTCTTGATTTTTCCAACCATATTAAATTATTATGTTTTAAAAACTCTGCATATTTTCTACAAGAACTTTTAGCTCTTGCACAAAAGATAACCTCAGAGTCTTTATCTAAACCCTCTATTTCATCTAAACCATTTATGTAAGCTATATGTCCTTCGTCTTTTTTATTAGGATCTATTCTTTTTTGACATGTAAATTCATTACCTAACCTATGCTTTATGTCGTCTCTAATGCTTAAAGCAAAGTCGTATATCTTCCCTGGTAGTCTGTGAGATGTTTTTAAACGTGTAATGTTTTCTTTTTTACAAGGCCACTTTTGAAATATAGATACGTCAGAACCTTTCCAACCAAATATAGCTTGGTCATCGTCACCAACTAAAAATAATTCCTCTGTTTTTTGTGCTATTTTAGATATAACTTGCCATTCTAATTTTGAAAGATCTTGGACTTCATCAACTAATACAAGTTTATATGGTTGAAATTCTACAGTTGGATATAAAGCTTTTAATAACATGTCTTCAAAATCAATAACCCCTGTTTGACTTTTAAACTTTTGAAGATTAGTATAAAAATAAGTTAACTGCCCTGTATGTACATTCTTAAATGTATCATCTTCACTTTCTCCAAAAAAATTTAAAATTTTATCTAAATCATTTTTGTATTTACGTCTTCTATCAAAACCTACAGAATGATGTGCTCTATTTATTATATCATAGTAAACAGCCATTTTTTTATCTTCTTGTTTTGTCCATTGTGCAGGTTCTTCATCTTCCCTGTCATATTTTTCATCATCTAACATAACCCAAGTATCAGGGTCAGATTCCATTTTCTTTTTAAAATCTGTTTTTACACTAGAATTTAAAATGTCGTGTTTACCAATTTGATTTAAACAAAATTTATGTATTGTTGTAATTGATTCAGCTTGTTTTTCTGTAAGTAAACCTTTTTTAATTACTCTATCTTGTAGCTCTCGCACTGTCGCTTTAGCAAAACCAATCAATAAAACTTGATCTAAATTTATACCACCTTTAATATAATTAGCTAAAATATCTAATATTTTAGTTGTTTTACCACAACCAGGGCCTCCTAGTATTTTATATCTTCTCCTGTAAAACCTATCTAACATTAAAATGCACTTTCATTATTTTTGTTAATGTATTCTGGAGCTTCTTGTTTTACTTCAGGTTCATTATCAAACTGTTCTTTGTGTAAAACATATACCCATCGTTTAACACCTTCTTTAATATGAAATTTATCTCTTGTAATACCTGGAATTTTTTTTAACATCTGGTGTGTAACGTCCGCAGTGATATTCCATTCATCGGCTTTTATATATTTAAAAAAATCTCCAAATGTAAATTTAATTGAAGACTCATCTTCAAAAGGTCTACCTAATAATATTTTCCTTTTGTCTTTTGTTACTCTAGTATTAAAACAAAAACTTTCCAAACTTGTTTTTAATCTAAATGTTGGTAAACTTTCTTCTGGTGCATCTATTTCTGTAGCTTTTTCTTGAAGTGCTCGTAGTTGCATGTCCCAATTTTTAATTTTAGGTGGTGTCTTCCCTGTTTGCTCTGTTGCAGCTTCTCTTGCTAGGTCTTGTTTAACTAATTCTTTTGATGATAGACCTACCTCTTCACCATTAAAACCTAAGTACCAAATTTTAGGATTAGATGTTACGTAAGATAAAGGACCTAATACCAACTCACTACTTAATGAACCGCTTATACCAAACTTTCTTTTAATACATTCTTCTTTATTGCAATAACTTTTTAACCAATCTTGGTCACACCTGTATACATAATCTTTTTTTTCTCTAGAACCTATGACTCCACTTACTTCATTAAAACCCATGCCTTTTCCTTTAGGTTCAAAAAATTGTTTATTGTATTCTAAAGTTTTATCTTTCCAATCTTCAGGATATCTTTGTTTTACGTACCTAGTCATATCTAATAAAACTTCGTTTCTTTGACTTTTAGGTACACCAAATTTTGCAAGTGCTTGCATACAAGGAGGACCATCTTGAAACCATTCTCCAGAGTCTCCTTCGTCTATGTTTGATTTTAATGTTTTGAGTTGTTTGGGAGTGACTGTATTTCTTTCATAGTGTTCAAAGAACTCCTCCAGGGTGGCCCCAGACCCATCCTCCTTTATCATATACCTCACAGTATTTTTGTAGTTATGGTATGGAAGATTGATCCAACTACCTGCTGAACCTTTTTCAAGGTTTAAATATTTTTGCACAGGAAATATTTTATCTGGTTTACAATCTCCAAATATATTTTTTATTGAATGTAATTTTTCTCTTAATAATAATGCAGGAACTTCTTCTGTTAAGAATATGTAAACGTGTATACCACCGCTTTTAGATTTAAATGGTATTACAGGTACATTCAAACTTTTTATTTTTTTATATAATTCTTTTACATCAGGTTTATATTCATCTAAATCTATTGCACCCCAAGTACATTTACTGTCACTAGTAATAGGACAAAGACCTAGACTATCTGCTTGTATAATTTTTGTTTTTGTTTTAACATTAAACTTAATACCTTCTAGATGAGCCTTCCACATTTCTTCTGTGTGTGCATAAGAAGATGTAAATGAAGTACCGGATTTTTTACCATCACCATTACTTTGATCAAGTACATGGTACCCAAATCTTTCTTCCAAACCTTTAAATATCTTTCTAAATTTTTCTACCATAATAAATATACAATTAACTCAAGTGGGCGACTCCACTCTCGCTTTGACGCCCACTACCTAGGATTCGATTAGTAAGGAGAGTTGGTCTTCTCTTCTGTACCGTGCTTAGCTTGTATCTGACCACCTTGCACTGATTCTGCAAAAGATTTAGCTGTAGTATATAAATCTTTATCTGTTACAGGACCGACTTGAGATACATCCCAACCAAACCACGTTCCTTTGTCATTAGACATCTGAGTTGTGGATAGTTTATAAATGTGGCTATAAGTTGGCGGTGTGAATAAACCGTTTTTACCTTGCATTTTTAAACCCATCATTATTGAATTCCATTTTCTACTAACTTTAAGTTGAGTAGATTTCATAGAAATCAAAGCTGTTGATGGATTGTCTCCTACAGTCAATACGAAATGACTTGCAGTGTTATCAAGATAATTACCGTTTGGTAATCTATCTTTATAGTCTTTACCTTTTGTGGCTTTACTAATTATATCACTGTTAACATCATGAATTGCAACAGGTGCACCAGTGCTGGTACCTCTATCTTGCCATTCTATGTATTGTCTTTTGTAAAAAACAGGTATGACATTAATTGTGTCATACAATGCATTAGTTACAGTATTTATTATTTTGCCTGGCTCTGCGCCCTCGACATACTTGCCATCTCTTTTGTTTACCTCTGGAGATAGTTGACCCAAAATTTTTAAGAATGGTAACGCAAGATCTTCTTGCGATATATTTTGAGCGCCTTGTGCTGCATCAGCTTCAAATAGATTTGCTGCTAATGCGCCTTCTTTTTTTTCTGCTACTTGGTTCATGTTTATTTGTTCCTTTTTATTGTTGTCTTATTCTCTGAGAATACCCCAAAGA
>Ga0208919_1001501_pt1 | contig 13389 bp, 12 predicted proteins | sample 4_EtaG_FD_184076 | JGI IMG/M metagenome (GOLD analysis project Ga0208919, IMG submission 184076) | Marine viral communities from the Subarctic Pacific Ocean - 4_ETSP_OMZ_AT15127 metaG (SPAdes) (version 3) | ecosystem: Environmental > Aquatic > Marine > Oceanic | place: Pacific Ocean | collected...
TGCACTATAATCATGCAGATGGACAGTTTGCAAAGAGCAATTTGTATGATAAAAGACCTATGCTAGGAATAGTCAAATAACGTTGAATATCAACGCAATCTAATATAATCTGGAGTTCTATGTTACAGAAGGTATCTTTTTTACCAGGAATAAATAAACAGGTCACACCTACAGGTGGAGAGGCGCAGTGGGTAGACTGTGATAATGTTCGTTTTAGGTATCAACTTCCTGAGAAAATAGGGGGTTGGAAACAGTTAGGTGCGGACAACGTAACCGGTGCAGCTAGAGGATTACACCAATTCACTAACAGTGCGGGTCAGAAGTTTTCTATTATAGGAACAAACAGAATTTTATACGCATACTCAGGTGGTGTTTTTTATGACATTCACCCTATTAAATCTACTACAACACTTACTAATGCATTTAGCACGACTAACGGATCAGCAACAGTTACGATAAACTTTTCAGGTGATCATGGTATTCAACAAGGTGACATTGTTTTATTAGATAATTTTACAACGATTACAGATTCAGATTTTGCAGCAGCTAATTTTGACGATATAAGATTTATGGTTACAACGGTTCCTGCATCTAACACCATTACTATTACGATGCCGTCTAATGAATCAGGGTCCGGGGCAACACAGTCTGGTGGTATAAGAGTAAGACATTATTATCGTGTGGGTCCAGATGTACAGGCACAGGGTTTTGGTTGGTCACTAGGAACCTGGGGCGGTCAAGAGGTTGGAGCTTTTTCAACTACACTAGCTTCAGGTATTACAGACTCTGCAACAAGTATAACATTAACAGACGCATCACAGTTTCCAACATCAGGTACAAACTTTATACAAATAGGAACAGAAGAAATATCTTACACAGGTATTACATCAAACACACTGTCAGGTGTAACACGAGGTGTAAGAAACACCACAGCCGCATCACACTCGGGTGGAGCAACCGTTACGAGTTCAACGAACTTCGTAGCATGGGGTGAGGCAGCATCGGGTGACTTAGTTATCGAACCAGGGTTCTGGTCGCTAGATAACTTTGGTGATAAAGCCATTTGTTTAATTTGTAATGGTGAAGTCTTTGAGTGGGATTCATCTATTACAGCTGCTACATCAACAAGAGCAACAATTATTTCAGGTGCACCTACAGCATCAAGACACATGCTAGTATCGACACCAGATCGACACTTAGTATTCTTTGGTACAGAAACTACGATTGGTACAAAGACTACACAGGATGATATGTTTGTAAGATTCTCTGACCAAGAGGATATTAATACTTATGCACCTACAGCAACGAATACAGCAGGTACACAAAGACTGGCCGACGGATCAAGGATCATGGGAGCCATTAGAGGTCGAAATGCAATCTATGTTTATACCGACACTGCTTTGTTTACGATGCGTTTTGTAGGTCAGCCATTTACCTTTGCCTTTGAGCAAGCAGGTACGAACTGTGGACTTGCAGGTAAGAATGCGGTTGTTGAAGTAGATGGTGCAGCGTACTGGTTATCAGAGAATGGTTTCTTTAAATATGCAGGTTCATTAGAGTCTTTACCATGTTTAGTTGAAGACCATGTATACGATGATATTAATTTAGACTCAGGTAATCAAATGATTACAGCAGGACTTAATAACTTGTTTGGTGAGATTATGTGGTTCTATCCAACGTCAACATCCTCTGTGGTAAACAGAATGGTTTGTTATAATTACTTTGATTCATCAGCACAAAGACCTGTGTGGACGATTGGAACATTAGCAAGAACCGCGTGGCAAGATTCAGCAGTCTTTGGTAAACCCCATGCATTAGAATATGATGCGGACGGTGTTGAAGCAGCAACGTCAGCCACTTATGTACAAGGCAACACGGACGGTACATCAACATACTATCAACATGAAACGGGGACCGATCAAGTTAAGGGTGGAACAGTTACAGCGATTACAGCAAACATTATATCTGGTGATTTTGATATTACACAAAAGGTATCAAGAGGTGTTGGACCTGCAGCAGAGCTTAGAGGTGATGGTGAATTTATTATGAAGATTAGGAGATTTATACCAGACTTTATTTCACAAACCGGTAACTCACAAGTTACGCTAAATTTACGTAACTATTCAAATGATACAGCATCAAGCTCATCATTAGGTCCCTTTACAATTAGCTCATCAACGACTAAAGTAGATACACGAGCAAGAGCACGAGCAATCGCTCTTAAGGTAGCAAACACAGGATCTGGTCAAGACTGGAAGCTGGGTACGTTTAGATTAGATATACAACCGGACGGTAGAAGATAATGGCAACACTATTTGAATTACTGAGTGGAGGTTCTCCAACATCAATTTTAGATTCTACAGCTAATTTAGCTGCAGAAAAATTAGCTAGCAGTTTTCCTCCAGCCAATGTTCAAAAAATATTTCAAGGCTCCGATGCAAGGTTTTACGATGGTAGAGACCAAACATTTAATCCTAACAATATTCTTCAAAGTGGTTTTGGTCAAGGAGCTAATCAAAACTATGACGGAATACTAGGAACTGAACAAGCTCAAAATACACTTTCTGCTACTCCTATTCTTGCAAGTGAACTAAATGCTGCAAGAAACCTTGGTGTACCACAAGATAATAGATTTACAGGTATATTAAAAAATACAGTTGCCCGACCTTTAATGTTTCAAGCTGGAGCAAACGTAGGTTTAACAGCGGGTAATCTTCTTGGTGTAACTAATCCTCTTTTAGCTTTAGCAGGTGCAATTGGTTCACAGTTCTTGCCATTAGGTAGAAGTAAACCAGGTATGGATTATCAATATGTGAATCAACCTGGTGGTGTTAATGTTGTAGATAATAAAATTACAACAGGTGTTCTTGCAGGTAAGAATTTCGAAAGCGCTTTTGGTTCAAGAGATTTAGGAGAAATGTATCAAAACTATATTGACCAGTTTGAAGACGAAGAAGATCTTACAGAAAATCAACAAAATAAATTAGATCAAGCTAAAGCAGAGTTAAATGCTTATCTAACAACAGGTGCTAAAATGAGAGGTTATAGAGATTCAGTTACAAATAGAACAATGACTCCAAGAGAATTTGCTTTTAATTACAATCAAGGTATCGGCCAGTTCGCAATGCCAACAACAGATGCTACCGGCAAGACTTTAGACTACACAGGAGAGTCTGATACATACTCTGGTGGTGAGTCAACACCAGGAGATGATACTTCATACAGTGATCCATACGATCCAGGTGGAGGAGAGTAATGGCAAAGATAGTACAGGTATTAACAAGACCTAGTAAAGAATATAGACAATCTGTGGCCGACTCACAGGTTAGAGATCTTGATGCTATAATTCAAAAACTAAACACAACGTTTCAACAAGAACTTAAAGATGAGGTAGAGGCATTTAATTTCTTTTTACAATAATGGCTAATAGTTTTATAAATAAAAAAGCAGACTTAACAACGACAGATCTTACAACTCTGTACACGGTCCCTACAGCAAAAACCGCGGTTGTTAAATCTATCTTAGTGTCTGAGGATGCAGGGTCCGGGGCTAACATAACGATTACGTTAGTTGATTCATCAGCTAACATATTCAGTTTGTTTAAATCTAAAACCATATCCTCTAACACAACAACAGAACTTTTAACTCAACCCCTGGTTATGGAAGAGAGTGAAATCCTAAAAGTACAGGCTTCTGACGCGAACGAGCTGCACGTCATAGCTTCAATATTAGAAATACAGCCGAGAGAGGTCGTAACGTAATGCAGGTGTTAAAACCAGAAAAGATAATAACAACTATTTCCAACCTAAAAACAGGGGAAATATACAAGGATGACAAGGAGTGGAAAGCTAAAGGGATATCAGAAACAGAGATAAGAAGGGATGTAAAAGTAGTCATGCCATCTCTTGATTTGTTTCCAAAAACCAAGTAATGTGATAATTCAGGTATTTTACCTGCCTTATTTAAAGCTTAATTACAACTATGACGATATCAAGAATGCAAGAACCTAGACAATTATATGGCCTTGGTAGCCTAGTAAAAAAGATTACTAAACCTATCAAGAAGATAGTTAAAAGTCCTATCGGTAAAGCGGCGTTAGGTGCTGCTGCAATCTATGGACTAGGTGGTGGATTTGGTGCTGGCGGTTTTCAAGCTGGAAATATACCTGGCATAGGAAAATTTTTTTCAAGAGGCAGAAACTTAGGTACAATGTTTAGTGGCAAGGCACCAACAGGTATTTTTAGTAATATATTAGGTGGTGCTAAAAAAGGTTTTGATGGTTTATCTTTTGGTCAAAAAGCATTCTTAGGTGCTGGAGCTGGTTTATCTTTATTACCCTTCTTAACAGGAGGTGCTGAAGAAGAAGAGGAAGTTGTTTCAGATCCATTTGATGTTACACCTGGTTCAATTTCAAATATCGTAGCTCAAGCAAGAAGAAGAGATCCAAGTTTAAGATTTTTACCGCAAACAAAATTTGCTCAACCGGGTTTCTTTACAGCAGCAGAAGGTGGCAGAGCAGGGTTTACTAGAGGTGGAGATGTTATGAAAGCTGTAGATAGAGGAATTGATCCAGAGGAGGCTTTAAATCTTTTAAATGAATTTAAAAAGATGAAAGAAAAATTTGGATTAGAGATGGGTTTTGAAGATTATTTATCGGGAGAAATGTTCGCTGAAGGCGGCATTGCTAGTTTACCTAAAGTTAGAATGTTAGAAGGTGGTATGCCTGAAATAGATTACAGAGAAGCAGGTGGTTTTGTACCTGTAGGTAAAAAAGAAAAAGCAGATGACGTTCCAGCAATGTTATCAAAAAATGAGTTTGTTATGACAGCAGATGCTGTTAGAGGTATGGGTGATGGTAACGTAGAAAAAGGAGCCCAGAAAATGTATGATCAAATGAGAGAACTAGAGAGCAGAGTAGTATAATGGCATTACCAGATTATTTAGAAGATACATCAAAAGATTTTGCAAAACAGTTAACAGCAACAACGTCTGTTCCTATAGATACAACTAAGTTTACAGGCAGACAATTTGTTGGTGGTGAAGATCCATTACAAACACAAGCTATTGGTATAGCACAACAAGGTGTTGGATCTTATCAACCTTTTCTAACTGCAGCACAACAAGCAGGAGTATCAGGAGCAACAACATTAGGCACGGCAGCTACAGCATTGGGTGGTGCTCAACCTAACATAACGGCAGCACAAGGTTTAGCGCCAACAACAGGAGCACAAGCTACAGCTCAAGCACAAGACTTTATGTCTCCGTTTCAACAACAAGTTATCGACACAACACTTGCAGAGTTTGACAGAAATAGAGCCATGCAAGAACAACAGATTAGAGATCAACAAGCACAGCTTGGTGTATTAGGTGCGGGTAGAGCAGGTGTACAGCTTGCAGAGTTTCAAACAGGATCAGACAGAGATCGTGCAGCATTACAGGCACAATTATTATCTCAAGGTTTTGGTCAAGGACAAGCAGCAGCACAACAAGCGTTAGCTAATCAATTAGGTTTAGCAGGTGCTCAACAACAATTTTCTGGAGCACTACAGGGTTTAGCTGGACAACAATTTGGTCAGGCAGGATTTCAAACAGGTTTATCTAACTTCTTACAATCAAGCAGAGCAGGAGATATACAAGCTCTTGGTGGTTTAGGATCATTAAGACAAGGAATTACACAAGCACAATTAACAGCAGATCAACAAGCGGCACAAGCAGCAGCCTTTGAACCACAACAAAGATTACAACAATATGGTGCTGGTTTAGGACAAGTAGCTGGCTTTGGTGCACAGGCTCCACAATTACCAACAGAAGCAGCAAACCCATTAGATAAAGCTCTTGGAACTGCATTAGGTGTTGGTGGATTGTACGCTAAGATTTTTGCTAAACCACAAGTGGTAATAAGATAATATGAGACCATTAAATAGACCAATGTTCAAAATGGGTGGCCCTGTAAAAGAAGGGGTCATGAATGGTATTAAAGAACCACAAGCAACATTTGGTGTTGGTAACAATGCAAATAGAGATCCTAGAACAGGAAGAGAGAAGCACGCTGTATTTCTTGCAGCAGGTATTCCAGCAGCTTTAACAGCAGCAAGGGTTGCCATACCAGCAGCATTAAGAGCGTTTGGTCCAGCAGCAGCTAGAGGTTTTAAAGCAGCCAGAGCTTACAGACCTATGTCAGAAAATTTAGGTTTCTTTGGTAGAGCCAAAGATTTGTTGATGCCTAAATCAGGGCTTGGCGCTCCCATGGCTGGTTCAAGAGCAGAAGGATTAGGATTTAGAACAGGATCGTTACTAAGATCAAACCCAGGTTCAGCTTTTTTATTAGCAGGACAAATTAAAAATACACCAGAAATATTGGAGGGTGCATATAATATTGGAAAAGGCACTGTTCAAGGTGCTGCAAATTATTTATTAGGAACTGAATTTGGTAAAGAAAAACCAGAAGAAATAGTTAAGAAGTCTAACGTAGGTCAAGTTGGTAAAAAGACTGATGATACAAAAGTTGAAAAGACTGGCACAGATGCAAATCAGTTTGATGACGATGGCACTAAAAAATCTACATCGGTTGATAGATTATTAAAAGGTGTTGTAACAAGAGCAAAAAGAGATGCTGCAGCTAATACAGCCATAAAATTTGGTCAACAACTTCGAACAGGTCAAGCATCAATCAAAGATCCTAGCTCTGTAATTGATGTAGCTAGCGGAGAGTTTGATAAAGTATCTGACATACAATCAAAAGTAGACTTAGCAAGAATAGAAAACGAATTAAAGAAACAACAAATAAAAGAACAAGCGATAGCTACAAATAAATATATCGCAGCAGCATCAGCTACAGGTAAACCGGTAGACTTTGTAGCAAGAAAGTCTTTAGGTATTCCAACATCTATAAGTGAAACAGTGGCTATCTTTGAAAAAACACAACCTGGCGTAACTAAAACCCATGAAGGAACAAAAGTAGTTGCATCAGAATGGGCGTCTACAGAGGGTTTAAATTATCAAGGTCCATTAGGTAGTGACGATGATCTTAAAAAAGCGAACAAGATTGAAGAGTTTAAATTAAATCCAGAATCATTTATCTTAGAAAAAATTGAAGAGTTAGATGGTAACGATGGTCTTTATGTATTTGGAACAAACGTATTCGAATATAATAATGGTGTAGTAAAGAAAATTAAAAATTAATTTCAAACCCATAAATTAATGGTGGGTAGGGATATATGGCAAGACTAGACGAAATAACTGTAGGTAAATTTAGTGATAGCACTGACAGAGTCGGTACGTTAGAATCTATCTTTGCTGGTGTTGTTTCAGGTGCCATTGCAATCCCTAAAGGTTTTTTTTCTCTCGGTGCAACATTAATTGATCTTGGTGCCGGTACAAACAAAGCCGCAGAGGTCGAAGCATTCTTTGATGATCTTACAGATTTTGATGAAAAGGCAGAAACAACGGCTGCGGGTAAACTTACTGAAACATTAGTTAACATTGGTATACCTGGTGGTGTTGCATTTAAAGCTGGATCAAGAATTGCGAAACAAGCCATGGCTGCTAGAAGCGCAGGCACTTATTTTAAACCTAGTAAAGAGTTTGTAGACGTTGCTAAAGGTGTTGGTGAACTAAACGCTAAAGGTAGACGAGTACAATTTTTAGCAGGTGCCGGTGCTGGTGGTGTAGCAGAGGGTGTCTTTGTTGGTGATGTAGAGGGTATCGGAACATTTGGTGATTTACTTGGTGGTCCTACAGAAATAAATAGAGAAGAAGATCAAAAAGATCCTGCAAGACAATTAATTAATAGAATTAAGTTTGGAACTGAAGGCGCATTATTTACAGGGTTACTTGGTGGCCTTGGTAATACGATAAAAAAATTAGCTACACGATCCGATGACCTTGCTAAAAGTCACAATAGGTTTGATCAATTTTTATATAAAGTAGCAACAGGGTTCAGGGCTCGGGGAAAAGTACCTGATGATTTTTTTAGCGCAGAAAGAACACAAGTGGGTGAAAGATCCGCTGACTTAGTTGGCGCAAGAAATATATCTAGAGAACTAGATCAAGATATTGATAAACTATTTCCTCCATTTAAAACGATAGCTAATGCACAGTCTGCAAAAAACAGAGATTTGTTACTTGGTGAAATGAATGATGTATTGTTATCTGGAAAACCCACAATGAACGCTGATGGAATTGTTACTTTTGGTAAAATAGATAAAGCAAAAAGCGATAAACTAATAGCTCAGTTAAAAAAATATGGAGCAACTGATGAAACAGTTACAAGTATACTTGGCAACTTTAGTGTTATTAGAGGTAAGTGGGGAGATCTATTTACTAAACTGGGTAAAACTGGAAGCGGAGAAGATCTTAAAGAATTTAAAGATTTATTTGGTGATAAAGTTTCAGGTTGGTTGGGTGCAACCTATGACAGGTTTCAAAATAAATCAGTTATACCTTACCTTGCTTATAAACCAACACGACAAGCTGTAGATAAGGCTATAAAAGTTTTTCAAGACGCAGCTGAACAAGGAGGAAAACCCATAACAAGGGAAGAGGCGGAATATTTTGTTAATAATGTTTTAAAAACAGCAAGACTACCCAAGGGATTTAAAATGGACCAGCCCTCTGATCCCATGTTTGCATTACCAGATTTTTTTATTAATAGAACTTCTGGACAACAAGCCACTGAAACTTATGTTAATTTAAGCAAACTTACAAAAGAAGCTGACCGAGAAGTGTTTGAAGAATTATTAGGTAAAACCAAAAACCCTATGCAAACTATTCTTGGTGGCACAAGTAGGCTATCATTAATAACTAGACGTAATGAGTTCTTTGATAACTTAATAAAAGTAAATGATAATTTAATTAAAGCAGGTAAAAAACCTTTCTTAGTAAAAACCCAAACAGAAGCAACGGCAGTTTTCGGACCAGATCAATCGCAAGGGTTTAGAAGAATAAATATGGATCCCAATAAAGTTTTAGAGGCCTCCTCAACAAATCCATTGATGAATGCCGCTAAAACTAAAACAGGACAAAATTTAGGTTATTTTACAACAGATGCCATAGCTGATGCTTTAGAAAAAACAAACGTTGCAAACAGAGACACGGGTGCATTTATGAGGGTGTATGAAAATTTATTCTTATATCCTAAAGCAACATCACAAATTGCTAAAACAATTTTATCACCAGTAACACACTTACGAAACTTTATTAGTGCTGGTGCGTTTGCGGCTGCTAACGGTATTATACCTGCTGTAGATACAGCTGCAGTAAAAAGTGCTTATCAAGCATTACAAACACCACTTAAAGGAACAAGACAACAAAATGAATTTTATGAAAAACTTCTTAGACTTGGTGTTGTAAACAGTAACGTAAGATTAGGAGACTTAACACGATTGCTTGAAGATGTAAGATTTGGTGAAACCATGACATCTGATAAGGGGATGCGTATGTTATTAAAACCTTTATCAAAATTAAAACAAGCATCACAAGATTTGTATACAGCTGAGGATGACTTTTGGAAGATTTACTCATGGTCACAAGAAAAGAAAAGAATAGGTGATTCATTAATAAAAGCAGGACTTAAAAAAGGTGACGAGTTTACGGACGCTGCTGGTAACAGTTTTAAATTTACTGATGATTATCTAGAACAAGAGGCAGCTAATATTGTTAAAAACAATATACCTAACTATGATTATGTGGGTGAATTTATTAAAGGTTTAAGAAAGTTTCCTATCGGTAACTTTGTATCTTTTCCTGCAGAAATTTTAAGAACAGGTACGAATATTGTAAGAAGAGGTTTAAAAGAAGTTAATTTTAATATTAAAAGTATCAACGGTGCTGAGGTTAATTTAAAACCTTTTCAATCTATTGGACACACAAGATTGTTTGGCTTTGGTGCAACAACGGTAGCTGTGCCATATGCAACCGTAGAAGCGTTTAAGGCATTGTACGATGTAACAGAAGAGGAGATGCAAGCAATCAAAAGATATGTTCCAGACTGGTCTAAAAACTCTACGATTGTACCCATCAGAACAGAAGACGGTAAACTAAAGTATGTAGATTTCAGTCACGCCAATGCTTATGATACATTAACAAGACCAGTGCAAACAGTGTTGAACGCTGTCGCTGAAGGTAGAACAGATGAAGATGGTATCATGGATGACTTCTTGTCTGGTTTGTTTACAGCAACAAAAGAACTAGGTGAACCATTTATTAGTGAATCTATTTGGACAGAAGCTGCAGCCGATATTATAGGTAGAGGTGGTCGAACGAGATCTGGCTCTAGAATTTATAATGATTTAGATACACCAGGAGATAAAGCACAAGCTATTATGAAACATTTAGTAGAAGCACAAATGCCTTTTTCTGCTGGTCAGCTTAATAGAGTATTTAAGGCAGGACTAAACGAAATAGACGTGACAGAAAAAGGTAAATTTGATAAGTATGGTCAAACGTTTGAATTAGGTGATGAGCTTGCAGGTTTTGTAGGTTTTAGAGCGGTGCCATTAAACCCAGAACGGTCACTTAATTTTAAAATTGCTGACTATCAAAAAGGTGTTAGGGATTCTAGATCCCTATTTACAGCAAAGTCATTACGAGGTGGCCCAATAGATGCAAGAGATATCGTACAAAACTATATCAATGCAAACAGAGCGCTATATCAAACAAGACAAGAATTTCAAAAAGATATCGATGGTGCAAGAGTTTTAGGAATTAGTGAAGGTAATTTATATAATACAGTTACAGATCGTATTTCTAAAATAGATTTTGCTACGATTGATAACGATCAGTTTAGACCACTAGCTATATCAAGAGAAGTACAACAGGCGTTTGCAGAGAATGCTGCAGAGATTGGTGTAGATAATCCATATCTTGAAGCAGCTGGTGCAATCGCTCAAGTGCAGGGTGCACTTAGCGCATTAAGATTAAGTGATGGTGACTTCCCACTTATAGAAAACCCATTATTACCAGAGTCATTCTTTACAGGCCCAAGTGCTTTAAATTTAGGTAATATTGATCAACAAACGTTAAGTAAAACGGGACAAAATAATTCACTTGAGGGCTTAACAACAGCGCAAAAACTTGCTATCCTTTTCCCTAATTAATTATGGCAATAGAACCTAAAAATACACGAGAACATATTTTGGCCCTGTACGGCTACCTAACAGGCGTAAGAAGAGATATATCGCAAATTAAAAATAATCATCTCAAACATATGCATGCAGATATTGACAAATTGGGTGGCAAGGTAGACAAAATCTACTGGGTTCTTTTAGCTACGGTGGGGACTGTAGCCTTATTTTTTCTAGACAAATTTTTAACATAATGAAATTAACTGCAAACATAACTTTAGACGAGCTTACCAAAAGCCAGATAGCAGAGCGTAAGGGTATTAATAATAACCCTAATCCACAACAGATTGAAAATTTAAAAAATTTAGCTATAAATATTTTACAACCAGTTAGATCACATTTTGATAAACCTTTAATTATTTCATCAGGATTCCGTTGTGCTCAGCTTTGCGTAGAAATTGGAAGTTCAGTTAACAGCCAGCATGTAGCAGATGATAGCGCAGCCGCAGCAGACTTTGAAATACCTGGTGTAGATAATAGAGAGCTAGCTCTTTACATCAAAAACGAACTTGAATATGACCAACTCATTTTAGAATTTTACAAAGATAACGAACCGACTTCGGGCTGGATACATTGTAGCTATTCAAGTAACGCAAATAGAAATCAATCTTTAAGAGCACAAAGGATAGATGGTAAGGTAACATACACACCTTGGTTAGAGTAATTACTCTTGGTCGTCGTGCCAACGCTCGTTAATTTTTTCAGCCATCCAAAAAGCAACAGGTATACAGACAATAAAAGTAAACTCAGCTGCTCTTAATATACTAACATCCCATAACTTCATAATAATGTGGTGAACTAAGATAGGTGTAAATCCTCCAACACATAACAAGATCGTCATTCTTATATAAAACGGATATTTCATATCCAATCTTTTAACTCTTCTCCCATGATTTGGGTAGCAATATTTACTTTCTTTCTTAATGATTTTACAATCTTCTCATCAACCGTTTCTTCTGCTATAAAATCTACATATGTCACTTTTTGAACTTGTCCTATTCTGTGCGCTCTGTCTTCTGATTGCATACGTTTTTCGAGATCGTAGCCGTTAGAATAATAAACTACATTACTAGCCTGGGTTAACGTAATACCATAGCCACCTGTAGATGGTGTGCCTACAAAGAATCTACACTCATCTTTGTTTTGAAAACTTTCAATATTAGATTGCCTATGTTCCGGTCTTGTACGTCCATAGTAATCGACAACAGAATTATTTCCATATTGTTTACGTATGGCTTTTACAATAGATTCAACATCGTATTGATAGTGGGCCCAAATAATAACTTTTCCCTCCATCTCTGCTAATACGTCCATAAGTTCTTCTAAACGATTTGACTTAAGTTCTTGAACCGTGCCATCATCTGATGTGAAGTGACCACAAGTAATTTGATGTAGTCTCATCAGCTGTGTTAATACTGTGGCTGTGGACATAGTCTTGCCGTTAAGTTCTGCTAGTGCAAGTTGTTTCATTTGTTTATAAACTTTCTGTTGGTCTGGTGATAACTGCACAACTCTCTTCATAAATATTTTATCCGGTAGATCTAAACAATCATCTTTTAATACACGGTATGAGAAGGGTTTTAGTTTCTCTGACAACTCACTTAGGTTACGATAACCCACCACAATTTGAACAGATCGTCCACCAAAATTTGCCGTCCTCATGATCGCGTATCTTGTTCTAAATGTATAGTAAGACCCATGACCTAGTAATTCTTCTAATAAGAAATCACATTGCTTATAAAGATCTAGGGGTGATTTAGTTACAGGTGATCCTGTTAATATTCTTCTGTATCTACTTAACTTAGCAAGTTCACATATATTCTTGGTTCTTTTAGCATCGGGGTTCTTGATAGTTGTAGACTCGTCAATAGCCATCAATGTTCTGTGACTATTTAAAAACTTTTTAGCAAACTCACAACCCTTTGTTGTAGAAAAAGACTCTACATTCATAATTAAAATATGTAGCTTTTCATTAGTCTCAAACAAACTAGATAATCTTTGTTTCTGTTTCTTTGTTATTGTAGCTTTCCACAATACGTTGGTTTTTTCTATGTGGTCAGGTAGATGATCAGGAACCTGATTTAAATACCAAGTGCCCACAACACCTTTCGGTGCCACAATTAAGGCACCATCTATCTTACCTTTGTCATAAAGCATGGCTATATTATCTATTAATACTTTAGATTTGCCGGTACCCATCTCCATGAAGTACGCAAAAAATTCTTTGTCCCAAGACATTTCTAAAGCCTTGAGCTGATGCTCATAC
>Ga0208919_1001503_pt1 | contig 13380 bp, 10 predicted proteins | sample 4_EtaG_FD_184076 | JGI IMG/M metagenome (GOLD analysis project Ga0208919, IMG submission 184076) | Marine viral communities from the Subarctic Pacific Ocean - 4_ETSP_OMZ_AT15127 metaG (SPAdes) (version 3) | ecosystem: Environmental > Aquatic > Marine > Oceanic | place: Pacific Ocean | collected...
TCATAGAATTGCGAAAAAACTACGGTCAGACACCCGCCATGGCGGCGGGAATCGATACAGCCCGGGGGAAGGTACTCGCCACCATGGATGGCGACCTGCAAAACGACCCCAGCGACATTCCGATGATGTTCGCCAAGCTCCATGAAGGCTATGACATCGTCGTCGGATGGCGACACAAACGGCAGGATAAACTAATCACACGCAAAATACCGTCCATGATTGCCAACTGGCTCATTGGTAAGGTCACAGGTGTACCGATCAAAGATAATGGCTGCTCACTCAAGCTTTACCGCGCAGAGCTCATGAAGCAAATGCCATTCTACAATGAGATGCACCGATTTATTCCCGCATTATTGTCGGTTTCCGGCAGCAAGGTTGCACAGGTTAAAGTCAAACACCATGCACGGCAGTTTGGCGAATCCAAGTATGGCCTATCCCGAATCTACAAAGTACTACTGGACTTACTGACCATCAAAACGATTGGCTCAGTCGCACATCACCCGATTATGTGGTTTGCAAAGTTAGCCGCGGTACCTTTGATTTTATCGCTCATTATCGCCTTGATCAGCATTTACCATCTGTTTGGTGAAGATAGGAGCGTGGTCCTCCCCACAATCAGCGTGTTATTCATGTTCACCAGCTTTTTCCTGATTAGCCTGGGAATTCTTGGCGAACAGATTTACAAACATGGCTCCATTCAGGTAAGTAAGCTCTCAACGATTACCTCAAGGATGACCAATTTGCGACCTACAGACCAGCAAGCCTCAGGGAAAGAAGAGACATGAGCGGCGATAATTCGATTGGCAAAATCAGTGTGGTAGTCCCCGTCTGCGAGCGAGTAGAGCACACCCTCAAAAACTACCACGAATATCGAAGCGCAGTTGAAGCACTGGGACAGGACTTTGAATTTATTTATGCGATCAACAGTCAGTTCAGCGATATCGCCGATGCCTTGAGAGACATCGCCAAAGAGGACAATCAACTGAAGTTGCTGGAATTATCCAGAAACTACGGAGAAGGCACTGTTCTCCAGGCAGCTTTTGACCACGTCACCGGGGATTCAACGCTTATTCTACCTCCCTACAAGCAGGTCGAGCTGGATGAACTCCCCAAGATGTTCGAAGCACTGAAAACTGCCGATGTTGTCTTGGCAACGCGCTGGCCCCGACTGGACTCTAAATTCAAGCAGACCCAAACACGCATTTTCAGCAACTTGATGGAAAGACTCACCAACCAGAAATACGCTGATGCTGGATGTCACGTTCGCTTGATGAGAACTAAGGTCGCAAAAGAACTTAACCTTTATGGGGATCAACATCGTTTCCTACCCTTGCTTGCTTATGAACTCGGCTATATCCCGGTTGAAATCAAGCTTAAGCAGGCTCATGAAAATGTTGCCAGGAGCCAGCATAAGCCAGGCGTCTATCTGCGGCGCATGCTCGACCTGCTCACCATCGTTTTCCTGACCAAGTTCAACAAGAAACCCCTGCGGTTTTTCGGAATCCTGGGCGCATCAGCTATGGTCATCGGCTTTCTGGGCCTTATCTACATGACCTATGAAAGGTTTTTCCTTGATGTCGGCATGGCTGATCGTCCCTTGCTGGTGTTGATGTCTTTATTCTTGGTGCTCGGTATACAGCTAATCGGCATTGGGCTGATCGGTGAAACCATCATTTTCACCCATGCTGAGCAGAATAAAGAGTATCGTATTAAACAGATAATCAATTGAGCCATCATGATAGACATTTCCAGGCATGCCAGATTCTGAGACAAACTGGCTTCAACCCTGCCAGTGCGGGGGTATTGAGGTAGAATTACTGATTCAGGTCTATTACAGGGGAAATCATGAACAACGCCAGTACCATTAAAAAGGTTTCGGGTGGCAGTTCGTTAAGTACCATATTTGTCAGCCTGAGCTTATTTTTTTGTTCTCTTTTCATTTATACTTACAATTTTGACCATGGCCTATATGTGGATGAACTATACCATCTGCTGCCCGCGCAATCGATTTTAGCTGATAACCCACTGACCGTGGCTGAGGGCAAGTATATCCAGGCCGAGTTGTATACCCGATTTGTGGCATCCATGCAGATTTTGTTTGGTGAATCGGTAGAGGTCGTGCGTACGTCATCCGATGCGACAGTCATCGCATTTGTTACGATTGCGGCTATGGTTTCTACCCCTTTACTGCGGAGTCGTGCTGGTCAGCATCGTATTATTCAGCGATATCCAGCTACCGAGCCCTCTTCGCAAATCCGCGCTTTATCTAGGAAAGATTCCCTACAACCGGTACCTCTACCAGAACCTGCTGATCGCCGTTGCCGTTCTCGGGTTTACTCATTTTGAAATACAGTGCGACTGGGCCAGACCCCTCTGGGCTTGTGCCTGGGCATTTGGTGGGACGTTGGCTTCAGCTGAGCTATTATATCGGTGGATTGAACGGCTTGGCATTCTCCTTGGGAGACACTTAGCTTTGCACAAGAACCAAGACCGAGTTCCTAGGGATCCATTAGCGAACCACCCGCCGGACTCAAACAACACAACAGCGAGTACTGCTCTTGGCAAAGGCATTCGCCAAAAAGCGGAAAACCATAAATCCTAATTGCGCTAGCAATCTTTAGGCGAGTATCACGGAACGACAATGATTTTCAGCTCTTTTGCTTTTCTGGTTTTCTTCACCATATTCTTCACCATATATTTTTTGGCGAGAAACAATCATTTCGTTCAGAATCGAATTATTCTCGCTGGAAGCCTGATATTTTACGGCTGGTGGGACTGGCGATTCCTATTTTTAATAGCCATAACCATTGTCATGGACTACTTGATAGGTGTAAAACTCCACGCCACGGAGAATACATCCCAAAGAAAACGCCTGGTCGGTATAAGCGTAGCGTTAAACCTATCAATATTAGGATTCTTTAAGTATTTCAACTTCTTTTCAGACAGTTTATCAAGTTCACTGAACTATCTTGGCATTGAAGCCAGCTACGTAACTCTTAATATCATTCTTCCAGTAGGAATCTCATTTTACATATTTCAATCACTAAGTTATGTCGTAGACATATATAGAAAAGACGTAAAACCAGCAAGATCACTCGTAGATTATGGCGCATACGTCGCATTATTTCCCCAGTTGGTTGCAGGACCTATAGAGCGTGGCTACCACCTCTTGCCCCAAATTACAGCTCCAAGAACCATAACTCGCGAAAAAATATACGAGGGAAGTTACCTTATTCTTTGGGGTCTTTTTAAAAAGATATTTATTGCCGACAACCTCGCTCAAATTGTCGACCCAATATTTAGCGGGCCCGGATCACCCTCCGGCTCACTTGTACTAATCGGTGTTTATGCCTTTGCTTTTCAGATTTACTGTGATTTTTCAGCTTATACCGACATTGCTCGAGGAGTTGCCAAATGGATGGGCATAGATTTGATGGAGAACTTTCGAATTCCTTACATTTCAAAAAATCCCAGTGAATTTTGGCGAAGGTGGCACATAAGTCTCTCATCCTGGCTTCGCGATTACCTTTATATTCCTCTCGGAGGCAACAAAAGCGGAACAGTCAAAACCTACAGGAACCTGATGATCACGATGGTGTTGGGTGGCCTATGGCACGGAGCGCAGGCGAACTTTGTATTATGGGGATTATACCAAGGCGCTATACTGGTCGTTCATAGATTCTTTACTCGAAACATTTTCAAAGCTAACAATGAGAAGAAAGCCAGCCCCATTGTATCAGCGATTCAGATAGCTCTGTTCTTTCACGTAGTCTGCTACGGATGGCTGCTCTTCCGAGCTGAATCCATGCAGCAAATAGCCGAATTCTCGCATCTTCTCGTGACTGATGTTGTATTTGAGGAAGTTTTATCGAATATCGCAAAACTTGCTTTCTTCACTGCTCCTCTGATTGTCATGCAAACGCTTCAAATTACAACTGGAAAAATGAACTTTTTATTAACCTGGCCGACATCAATAAGAGTCGCATTTTACTTTGGAATAATAATTAGCGCACTGCTATTCGGTCAATTTGGTGCATCAGAATTTATTTACTTTCAATTCTAGGACTTTTATATGAAACTTCCCATTTCCAAAGCTGCATCAATAACGGTATTTTTATTTATATTATTCGAGCTAATATTCTTTAGTTTAACAGTTCCTCTGACCGGTTATCCCTTGCTTCAGCCAACAGCCGATGACGCTACCGTAATGGCTAAGCATCATCTTTTGAACAGTGCAGGCGGGCGCGTCGTTATCGTGGGCGACAGCAGCGCGATGTTTGGCCTCCAACCCTCAGTCATCGAAAAAATCACAGGAAAGCCTGTTATAAATCTAGGCGCCCTCTCTTCCTTTACTCCCCTTGGATTTACGGAATTGGCAATCTCTGCGATGGAAATTGAACCTAAACCAACGGCGATTGTGTTCTCAATTCTACCGCAGTCTATTGAAGTTAACTCCGAACGTGCCCGCGACTTTAACCTATTAGGAAGATATCTTCTAGCTTACGGAAACAATTCAAATATTTACACTCCGGACTTTTCAGAAATCCGCTCATATTGGCTCAAGAAGCACCAATTTAACATTTTTCCACCCATATTCGGTGGCAGTTATAGTAATTTTTTGAATATTTTAAAGGAGTCCGATGGATGGCTAGAGGAACAAAGCAAATCCTATGATAAAAAAGGCTCCAAATTACAGTCAAATATTATTTTTAGCGAATTGAGTCTAAAATCTATGAACGCTTTAAAAAAATCGTCTTCATTCTATGGAGTCCCTATTATCTTTTTATTTAACCCGAAGCCAGCAGACCAGGTAGACGAACAAGCCTATAGATTTTCAACCTCCCAAATTCTTGAAAAACTACGAAACGACTTGAAATTTATTGTTCCTCAAAGATTTGCTCCAATATGGGAAGATAGATATTTTGGAACGGTTACACATTTAAAGAAAATAGGTTCAGAAAAATATTCCAAAGATATTGCGTTAATATTAAGGAATATTTTATAAAACGGTTTTTTGGCTCTTTAAGGGATTTAGCCTGGCTTTCGCTGCATAAATGTGAGGAATGGCACCAGATAAAAAGCCTGACGATCACAACCTGCAGGAAGGTCTTCTGAAAGTCGCAAAGTCCCGGTAGAATCAGATAATGCACTGATTCAGGCAGGCACACAGGGAGTTGGCAGTAACTGGCATGATGGAACCGATAGCGATTCAGCTCAAGGAACAAACCAACGTAAACAGGGCTGGAGAGCCCCTGCGGTTTGGAGTTCCGCTGCTCCAGGGCGCGGTGAAAAATGTGAACAATTTGCAGCTATCCAGCGCTGACAACGGATTGTTGCCAACGCAATCCAGGCCGCTCTCCCACTGGCCAGACGGTTCCGTGCGCTGGGTCTGTGTCGAAACCATTCTCCCCGTCACTGACGAGCCCCCGGCCGCGGCCACCCTTTCCGAAGGTTCAACTGAAAGCCAGAACTCGGCTTTAATCGCTCAAGGTGAAAACCTGCTTCAGGTCAACTACGGCAATTATCAACTGGCTGTAAACTCCAACTGCCTGAACTGGCAATGGACCGGACCGGATAACAAGAGGTTTTTATCCAGGCTGAGGCTGGATGACCAAGAAGACCAAATCTGCCTGGCCAAAATGGATGAACACTGGCGAATCAAAAGTACAGGGCCGGTCGTTACCGTTCTTGAAGCCACCGGTTGGTGGAATGACAGCCGGAATGAACGGTTGGCACGCTTCCGTTGCGAACTGAATTTTTATGCCAACGGCCTTGTAACCGCAGAAGCAGCGATTCATAACCCACGCCGTGCCCGACATCCAGGAGGCCTCTGGGACCTGGGCGACCCTGGCTCAATCAACTTCGGCGCGATGGCCGTTGAGACAGAGACCGCCGAAAGCGAACACTACCGACTTGTCCTAGCAGCAGATCAGCCACCAAGGCAATTCGATGCTGCGAAGCCCCTGTCTCTGCATCAGGAATCCAGTGGCGGCGATAACTGGAACTCCCGTAACCACATCAACGCCGAAGGGGAGGTTTTGCTTCGGTATCGTGGCTATCGGCTGCAGTACGGCCACCAAGAGCGGGAGCAAGGCCTTCGAGCCGAACCCGTGATCGAGGCCAGAACAGCGGAATCGAAAGTCAGCATCAGCCTGCCCCATTTCTGGGAGAACTTCCCTAGTGCCCTGGAAGCAGAGGGTACAACCATTCGAGCATGGCTTTTCCCCGCCAACAAGCCGGAAGCCTATGAATTACAAGGGGGGGAACGCAAAACCCAGCGTGCTATCTTAGGCTATGACTTGCCTCTGGAGCAACTAATCTGGAGCCACTATCCACTGGTGCCGGTACTGGCGGCCAAGCATTACGAGGCTACCGAAGCATTCCCCTGGTTTCGTGCCAATCAGCCCGCCACTCCTCTGGATCACCTGATACAGGAAGGTCTGGAAGGCCCCTCCAATTTCTTTGCCAAGCGCGAGGTGATCGACGAGTATGGCTGGCGCAATTTCGGGGAGATTTTCGCCGACCACGAAACCCTTTACCAGGACGAAGGCGAGCCACCGCACATCTCCCATTACAACAATCAGTACGATGCCATTTACGGCTTTGCCCGCCAGTTTGCCCTGACCGGCGACCCGCGCTGGTTTGAGCTGATGGATGACCTTGCGCGACATGAGGTGGATATTGATATTTACCATACCGACGAAGATCGGGCGGAATACAACAACGGCCCTTTCTGGCATACCGATCACTATCTCGACGCTCACACCTGCACTCACAGAACCTTCACTCGGCATAACAGCACCAGCTCCACGCCTGGGCAAACCGGGGGCGGGCCTGCCGCCGAACACTGCTATACCACAGGCCTTTTCTACCACTACCTGCTAACCGGGGCGCCTGCCTCAAAAACTGCTGTACTCGACCTGGCACAGTGGATGGTCAACATTCACGAAGCCCCCGATGGTTTGCTATCCCAACTTCTGGCGCTAAAAAAGCAGGAAATTCCAAAATTGAAAGCGCTACTCAAAGGTGAACAACCCAGCCCTCACCGTTACCCATTTACACGGGGGACTGGCAACTATCTGACTGCCCTGCTGGACGCCGCTGTGCTGGAACCGGAGGATAACTGGCTAAATCGGGCCGAGCAGGTCATCCGGGATTCCATACACCCGGAAGACAACATCGACCAGAGGAACCTGCTGGATATTGAACTCGGCTGGTCCTATTTGATCCTAATGGCATCGATTGCCCGCTATCTCTGGATCAAGCGCCAACTGGCTCAAATTGATGACGCCTATCACCACGCCAGGAAGTCGCTGCTGCATTACACCAGCTGGATGCAAATTCATGAACGGCCTTTTCTGCAGGAATCCGGGCAACTGGAATTTGCCAATGACACCTGGGTCGCCCAGGATGTTCGCAAAGCCATGCTGATGTTTAACGCAGCTGAACTTACCCAATGCAAGGAAGCGGAGAGCTACATCGCCAAGGGAGAAAAGTGGCTAGGAAATTCCTGCACATCACTTGCGAAAAGCCGGGAAAAACACTTCTCACGCATACTGGTCATACTGGCCCAGAATCATGGCCCGCAGAATATCCAACCCGCAACTTGCTGTGTCGGTAACCAGAGCCAGAAAACTGAACAAACGAGAGAACAACCGCTTCTCACCTGGCAACAACTGGTAGCCCGCATCCTGCAGCGACTTCGTCTAGGACTTACCCAGTTCCGGCCAGCCCGGGAAAAAGCTTGGCTGACTGCAAGGATGAACCGTTAATGAGCTCCAGAGCCCTGATAAAACGCACTATTAAAAATATGGTGCTTCTCCTGATATTCCCAGTATTCATCCTCTACTGGCTTATGAGTTTTGGGGGAAAGAGCGATGGAGTCTTTCAGTCCTACTCCCAGTTCTTGAGCCTGCTTCCCGGGAAGACCGGCGTTTATATTCGCGCAGCGTTTTATCGTTTGGCCACCCCTGGCACATCGGACGAAATGTCTGTGGGCTTCATGACCATACTGTCCCACCGCAACACAAGTATCGCGAAGGGAGTTTATATCGGGCCACAGTGTAATATCGGGATGTGTTCCATTGGAAAAAACACTCTGATTGGAAGCGGTGTGCATATTCTGAGCGGTAGTCGTCAACACCAGTTTCAGGATGTTCAAACGCCCATACAGCAGCAAGGCGGTGTCTTTGAAAAAATCCAGATCGGATCCGACTGCTGGCTGGGAAATACTTCACTCGTAATGGCAAATCTCAAAGACCACAGCATTCTTGCAGCAGGCAGTGTACTGACAAAACCGTCATCCAAGGGAGATATCCTGGCGGGCAACCCGGCTAAATGCATCAACAATCGTTTTGATTCGAACCCACGCCCCTCTTTTCAACCTATGGGGAGGGTCGTTGAATGAAGAGGTCACTCACGGAAGCAATTTACTACCGCTCACCAGTCTTCTTACAAAATATTTTGGTATCCGCTTATGGGTACAAGCTTTACCATGAACGCTACTCAGGATCTCGTTCCCGCGAAATTCTAGAGCAAGTTCGCCGCTGCAGATCATGGAGCTCAGCTGAAGTCGAAGCACATCAAAGCGAGCGCCTTCACAAAATGGTTAAGCACTGTCGCTCAAACATTCCCTATTACCAGCAGCAGTTTGCAGAGTATGGTCTGCATGAGAATGACATCACAGCAACAGAACACATTACTCGCCTGCCCATCCTCGACAAGCAGACGCTCAGAGCGCAGTCGGATCTGTTCAAACAGCCCGGAGCAAAACCTTTCATGCTCCAACACACCAGTGGTAGCACCGGCACGCCATTAACACTGATGGTCAACGAAGAAACCTATAAGCTTGCTATGGCTCTGCTGGTAGACCACGAGGAGCACCACGGTGTTGCTTTCGGCATGAAGCGAGCAACCTTCGCCGGAAGAATGATTCAACCCGCTAACAACATGACCCCGCCGTTTGCAAGAATGAACTGGGCAGAGAACCAGAAGCTGTTTTCCAGTTACCACCTGAATAGTCAGACATTCCCTTGGTACCAGGCAGAACTGGACCGGTTCCAACCGGCTGAAATAATAGGCTATCCCTCTGCTATCTGCGATCTCGCAGCACAATATAAGGAAGCGGGTATTTCGCCAGCGTTCCGCCCGAAGGCAATTGTCACTAACTCCGAAACCCTTCTTGAGTGGCAAAGAGCAATTATTGAGGAAGTATTCGATTGTAGAGTCGCCGATTATTATGGCACAGCGGAGTACGTGCTTTTCGCAGGCCAAGACAAAAATGGAAGTTACCGCCTAAACCCACTTATTGGAGTCACCGAGCTACAAGAGCACTCCGATGACCGGACTACAGGGCGATTGATAGCAACGTCACTAACTAACACAACAATGCCTTTACTCCGATATGATCTCGGTGATACTGCGGAAAGTCACACCGGAAGCCACTTGGGAGCCGTTGTTCAACAACTGAAAACAATCGAGGGCCGGATCGATGATTATATCCAGACTCCGGACGGACGAAAAATCGGCCGAATCGATCACATTTTCAAGGGGGTGAAGGGAATCTCGGAAGCCCAGGTTATTCAGGATGATTGGGACCATTGCACCATCAAATTGATCAACTCGTCCGCGTTGCCAGAAGCAGAAATGGAAGCTCTCAAAAACAATTTTTCAGCTCGGACAGGTGGAAAGCTTCGCTTGACGGTGGAAATTGTCACCTCTATACCTCGAGGCCCTAACGGCAAGTTCAAAAGCGTGCTCCGAAAAACACCAAAAGGCTGATTATTTATGCGCATAATGTTTGTTGGTGACATTAACCTCGGTGAGTACTACACATCCTTCGGGCATGGACCTGGGAGTTACATTAAGCACTCGGATTTATTCAAAGACGTTCGTGCTGTATTTAACCAAGCAGATTTTGTGGTTGGAAATTTGGAAGCACCACTCACAACCCATAACCTAAACCAAACTGAGCCTGAAAGCGTTGTGTTGAGGGGTGATCCCAAGAATGCTGCCGTGCTCAGAGCTGCTGGATTCCGAGTCCTTCAGGTCGCCAACAATCACACTATTCAACATGGAACCGAAGGTTTCCAGGAAACCCTAGAGGCTCTATCAAATTCTGGCATCACGGCAGTCGGGCTGAATCAACAAGAACCGCAAATTCTCAATATTGGTGAAGAGACCGTAGGATTTCTTGCAGCCTCAGACGTTCCGGATAACACGGACAAGACACAAAGCTCCTATCAACGTCTTGACGATGAATTTGTTGAACGCGTCACCAAAGCTGTTACACAAGTTGATCATTTATTCGTACTACTTCACTGGGGCCTGGAATCTCATACTTCGTGCATGGCATATCAGAAAGAGCTCATAAAAACCCTAAGCCAGAGTGGTGTCAGAGGTGTTATAGGCAGCCACCCGCACCTATTTTATGAAGCTTGGATAGAGAAAGGGACAGTCGCGGCACCGTCGCTAGGAAACTTTGTTTTTGATCTCTGCTGGGATAAACGTCTTCTGCAAAGCGGGATACTCGATATTACCCTCGATAAAACAGGCTTACATAAAGTCGGCTTATGGCCCGTAAAGCTACACAATGATGGATGTTGTCCATCAATCTCCGGTGCAGCTATTCCTGTTGGACATTTGGTTAGGTTATACGATCTGGGCAAGGACATGAATGGTGAGCAATTCAGAAAGCTAAGATATTTCTTTAGTAACTTTTATCGAGGCAATGTCCGACTGAAGGCAATATTTATCGTACGAAAGCTATTTGCTCCGCTCGCCAAACGGTTACGGGTAACCACGCATGGATAATGCGCCATTTTGTTCCGTAATAATCCCGGCCTTCAATGAAGAACAAAATATTGAAGAGAGCCTACTCTCTCTAGGGCACCAGTCCTACCCCCGAGACCATTACGAAATTATAGTGGTGGATAATGGGTCTTCCGACAGAACCCCCCAAATAGCCTCCACCTATGCAGATCTGGTACTCAACAAGCCGGAAGGCAACGTCGGGGCAGTAAGGAACTACGGTATTGCAAACGCTTCAGGAGAAGTCATCATCTGCACAGATGCAGACTGCTTAGTGCCCCGAGATTGGATAGAGAAAGGAGTCGTTCTTTTACAGAAGCAAGCACATCAGGTCTTTGGTGGTGGGTTAAGAACCCGGGAGGGAGCAGGCTGGGTTGAAAAATACTGGACCTTAAACGAATCAGGAAAGTCGACACAGCAGCGATCGTTAATGGGGAGTTCCATTTTTATATGGAAGAAAGACCTTGACCGAGTTGGCGATTTCAATGAATTCATTACATCCGGGGAAGACACTGATTTATCCGAACGGGCTGTTGCTAATGGGCTAATGGTGACTATTTCTGCAGATCTTTCTGTAGTACACCTGGGCTGCGCGGACACACTCGGTGATTTCATCAGACGCCAGATCTGGCATTCTGAGAACTATATTCTCGACTTTAAAAACTCACTGAAAGATAAAGTATTCTGGCTAACTCTCATTTACCTAAGCGGCTTAACTACTGCAATGACGATGATTTTCAAAGCCAACTTCTTATTTGCAATCATTGCACTCGCTTCTATCCAAGTTCCAGCTGTAATTCTCAGCCTGAAGCGAATCACAAGAGGCGCCTGGCGAGTAAACTCTCTAGGCGAAGTTTCAAAAATAGTATCACTCGACAACTTCTACCTAATAGGGCGAAGCATAGGGGTTTTAAAGGGTACTTTTAAAACAGTGAGCCGGCCCAAAGGCCGGCTTGACCGATAGGCTTCTATTGAATACCAATATCCGTCGGAGGATTGGGAGCTGCCGAAGTCTCGGCCAGCAAACCCTCAGGTACGGATGTGCGGACAACCACGTCATCAATGGAGTACCAGTCTTCGAACCTTTCGCTGCTCGGATAAGGGTCAAAGTAATCGTTGCCACCGAGAGAGATAAAGTTCCAGCCGACCATTTTGTTTTCGGGATTTGGACCGACCCAGGGCACAGTCGTTTCGAGCTTGATGCGTTCATCATTTAGAAACATCATCATCAAACCGTCGTTGACACCCGGAGCCGAATTCATCTTCACGTAGAGGGCTACCTTGGTCCAATGGCCTGCCGGCCCCCACAACCGGTTATGGTTAAGGAAATCGTATCTATCGACGTCTGCAAGAAACCCTCCGTTGACGTGATCAACGAGTTGCGGATTGCCTCCACCAACAGCCATGCCAATCGTATCGTTAGTGAAATTACTCTGGTCTTGTACGCCTTCTGCATCAGTATCCATGGTGTAGTTGTATCCCGGAGGACCACCACGGAAAGCAAACGTATTTCGCTGACCGTAGTCGTTCTGCATGTAGTCCCAGAACAAGACCGGCCCCAAACCACCGGCTGCCCCATTAAAGGGGTCGCCCACTCTGTCCCAGTGACCGATACGCGCGACCTTCGAGATGCCTCCCTGCTCCACAAATCTCGCGGCCAAATTTGCGGAAAAAGAAATCCAGAACTCCATGTAGATTTCGTCGTAGTCTTGATCAAAAACTGTTTGTAACTGGCTGTCCGAGTTCCAGTTGGTGCTTGTAGCGTCAGACTCTCGCCAGTTCACCATCGACTTGCCGGTGCCACCTCGGGCCTTGTCGACGTTTGCGGCAAGAATCTCTAGTGAGGCGTGGTTATTTGGGTAGCCCGTTTCGGGCGACCATTTTGTGCCCTGATACATTGCGTCCCATCCGTCCGGGAGCGTAGCCCCTTCATTCCGTTTCTGTGACTTGGCCGTAGAGTGCATGGTTGAGGTGAAGTCTGGCTGGCTATCAAAGTCTTCTTGAAAAATCACGTCTGCGTTTACTGAATAAGACATCACAATGAATGATGCCACCACCGCAAGTCTTGTTACGTGGATGATTGGACAATTCACACTAATCTCCTTTCGTTATGCCTCGATTTGATTCGGAGCTTAGCCCTATTGACAAAAAACTGCGTGACAAGTTCGAGCTTTCTCGGTAAAACTAGGTAACCAGTTGTTACGAATTGAATACTATTCATTTAGTATAGGTCTCTCGTTGAAAGTTGGCTAGCGTCTCGTTCAGTTAATTCTCTGACTTATATTGGTTACGATGGGAATCCATTGATCATCAAGAATAGGTTCCCATTGTGCCCAAGCCAGCAGCCCCATTTAATCTGACCGTTAACGGTCACCCCCTTTGTCAGCCCAGTTGTTGTAGTGGCCCCCATTTAAATCGGACACCTTGGTAGAAGCAAAGGCCTAGGCATAGACCTAGTGCAAAGGAGTGTCCAAGGTGGAGAGAATCGAAGTCATAACCGGAGTGCAGCGCCGTCGCCGGTATTCCGCGCAGGAGAAAGCATTCATGGTTCCAGAGTGTGAGCAGCCAAGC